>Ga0209062_1000396_pt1 | contig 142609 bp, 126 predicted proteins | sample Coa_R2_2_FD_187158 | JGI IMG/M metagenome (GOLD analysis project Ga0209062, IMG submission 187158) | Surface soil microbial communities from Centralia Pennsylvania, which are recovering from an underground coalmine fire - Coalmine... | ecosystem: Environmental > Terrestrial > Soil >... | reverse complement strand
CGTCACTCTCAATCTCTTGGCATTCGCCTGCCACACCGTCGCCGACCTCGCCGATCTGGCATGGCAGAAAGCCAGAGCCAAAATCCACACCCGCGCCGGATTCTTCAACCACCTGCGAGCCATCACCGTCTACGTCGTCTTCCCCTCCTGGCAACAGCTCATGGCCACCCTCGCCTTCGACAAACCGCTCGCCAGACCCCCATAGGTCAAAATGAGAATTGCTGAGCGCGTTGCGGATCAGTTGACGGCAAAGGCACAACCTGGGCAGTTACCAGATTTTCGAAATTCCCTGTTATTTTCCCTGTTCTCAGGGAATTTTGGACCGCCGGTCTTCGGAGGATTGGCGGTGAGAGTGCCGGCGCAGCCATAAGGGAGATAACGGCGTCATGCCGATAACTGCTTCACGTTCGCCGGTTTGGCGCTGTCGAGAAAAGATTCACTTAATGTTGCTGCTGTCCTTGGAGGAGGCCGGGCGGGACGCCAGGGCTGGCAGCACCATACCCCGGATGGAACGATCGCCGGCAGTCCCCCAATCAGGAAGCACCAGGACAGTTGGCGAGACCCCCCGGGGGATCGCGCGCCCCCATCCGGGCTGCGTAGGGGCCACCGCGCGCTCAGCCCTGCCGCGCTTTGAAACGGCGCTGAGTCTTATTGATGATATAGACGCGGCCCTTGCGCCGCACGATACGGTTGTCGCGGTGGCGTCCCCGTAGCGATTTCAATGAGTTACGAACCTTCATCGGACCGGCCCCTTGTTTCCTTGCGCGGGCCGCTCGCGGCCCGGCGATTTTCGGGCGGACCATAGGGGCGCTCTGTAGCGGCGTCAATGGCGGGGGAGCCGGTCCGGCCAAAAGGCCGGACCGGCTGGACCGGCCTTTAAGTTCCGCCGCTTGTCAGAGATGTGACACTCGTCAGCGGCAGTTCAGCGGCCAATCTGCCGGCTGACTGCGTTCTCCTGCTGATTGAGCGAGCGCTGCTCGGAGCGAGTGATGTGACCGCCGTTCTGCCTCGCCTCGAACCTCTCCTCGCGTCGGATGAACCGATCCTGGGCGTGAAGCGCGCGAGCCTGGCCGGCGGTGATTTCGCCCTCGCGGCGCTCCTGATTGATGCGCTGGTTCTGGTTGGCGAGGCGTGCATTCACCTCGGCGCGGCGCGGATGAGCCTGATTCCAGGTCTCGGCGTTCGCAAGCTCCGTGGCCCCTGCCGCGAGGCCGAGCGTGAGGACCGCGATTGCAATGCGAGAACCATTGAGGATGGTGAACATCGTGTGCTTCCTTCTTGGTGGTCGGGCGTTGATTGGACCGTCGGGCGTTGATTGGACCGACGTGGGAACCATGGCGTCGCTGCTATTAAGCCCTGCACAACGGCGCGTTCATAAGCCAGATAGGTCGGTGGCGCAAAAACGGCGGCTCGCTGGCGCGCCGTGCGTGGATTCGCTTCCGTTCGCCGCGCAGAAGCCGTTTTCGCCAATGCTGATCGCGGGTTAGGCAATCGCTACAGAGGATCGCAGTGATCAAGCGGCGTCGCCGGCTTTGCACAATTCATCGCCGTTGCACGCCGGCCACGGAAAGATTCGAACAAACTGTGATGGCCGTCACATCGGCGCTTTCTCCGGCTGAAAGTTCATCGCAACCCCATTGATGCAATACCGCAAGTAGGTCGGCGGCGGGCCGTCATCGAAGACATGGCCGAGGTGGCTGCCGCACCGGCCGCAGTGGACCTCGGTACGCACCATGCCGTAGCTCGTGTCGGTTGAAGTTTCGATCGCCCCCTCCACCGGATCGTTGAAGCTCGGCCAGCCGGTGCCGCTCTCGAATTTCCTCTTCGACATGAACAAGGCCTGGCCGCACCCCGCGCAGGTGAAGGTGCCCTGGCGCTTTTCGTAGTTGAGCGCGCAGCTTCCCGGCGGCTCGGTCCCGTGCTCGCGCATGATCCTGTATTGCTCCGGCGTGAGCAGCCGCCGCCATTCTTCGTCGGTATGAGTGACGGCATAGCGCTTGGCGTCCATGATGGCTCCTTAATGCTTCCCTCATTCATCGGACCGCCGCGGTGGGGTTCAGCCGCGGGCCGTGCAGAATTCATGGTTGATTGTAGCCCGGATCAACCGCAGCGAAATCCCGGCGCCCTTTCAGGCGGCAATTCCGGCCCCAGGTTTCGCATCTGCTCAACCCGGCTACAGGGAGGCGTAACGTGATATTCTTATCCGACCTCTCGTCGTCAACCCGCTTTCGACGCCCACGGCGAGAAAAGGGCCGCATTGGAGACAGTCCATGATTCCCCTGGCATCGCTGCAACGCACGGCCGAGGAACTGATGGCAAAGGCCGCCATCGAGATCCCCGACGACTATCTTGCCGGGCTGCGCCGCGCCGCCGATGCCGAGAAGGGCGAACTCTCGGCGTTCGTCATCAGGGCCATGCTGGAGAACTATGAGGCCGCCAAGCATGACCGCCGGGCCATGTGCGGCGATACGGGCGTCCCACGCTGGTACGTGAAATTCGGCAACGAGGCTCGCGTCGAAGGCGGACCAGTTGCGCTCGAAGCGGCGCTGCGGCGCGCGACTGCGAACGCCACCCGCAATGTGCCGCTGCGGCCCAATCGCGTGCATCCGCTCTGGCGTACCGATCATGACAACAATTGCGGCATCGGAGCGCCGGAGATCGAATATGCCTTCCATCCGGACGCCGACTGGATTGACCTCATCACGGTGCACAAGGGCGGACTGTTCGGCACCGATTATCGCATGCTGTTCCCGGCCGACGGCCTCGACGGCATCAAGCGCTTCTACCTCGACACGCTGATCCAGTTCGGCAAGCGCGGGCTCGCCTGCCAGCCTGCGATCGTAGGCATCGGGTTAGGCGGCTCCAAGGACATCTGTTCGGTGCTGGGCAAACAGGCCGCCTGTCTGCGCGTGGTCGGCGACCGCAATCCGGACCCGCGCATCGCCGCCATCGAGGAGGAATTCATCGAGCTCGGCAACGCGATCGGGATGGGCGCCATGGGCTTCGTCGGCAGCTCCATGGTCATCGACTGCCATATCGAGGTCGGCTATTGCCACACCGGCGGCATGCCGATGAGCGTGCATATGTTCTGCCTCTCGTCGCGGCGCGCCTGCGCGCGAATTTTCGCAGACGGAACGGCGGAATTTCGCACCGACCCGATGTGGTTCACCGACTATATGCGGCGGTCCACCGTCGAGTGGCGCGCGCCGGCAGCCGCGGCTGCGGAGTGAGAAGATGAGCGAAATCAGGACAGCGCATCTCGACCTGCCGGCCACGACCGCGGATCTGCGCAAGCTCGCGATCGGCGCCGTAGTCTACCTCACGGGTCGCGTGTTCACGGCCCGCGAACGCGTCTATCAGCACGCCATCGAGGAAGGAGCCGGCATGCCGGCCGGCAAAGACGCCCTCGGCGCAGTCAATTTCCACTGCTCGCCGGCGGCTGCTGTGAAGCCTGATGGCACCTATGCGGTCAGCGCCGTGACGGCGACCGCGTCGTTCCGCTTCGCCAAATGGCTTGGCGACTGGTTCCGGATCAGCGGCTGCAACATCATCATCGGCAAGGGGGGCATGACGTCAGAGCTCTACCGCACGCATTTCGTCCCCAATGCGGCGATCTATCTGACCACGGTCGGCTATGGCACGGGCGCTCTGCTGGGCCGCGGCATCAGGCGGGTGGCCGAGGTGTACTGGCTCAAGGAGCTAGGCATTGCCCAGGCCGTGTGGGTGCTCGATGTCGAAAAATTCGGGCCGTTCATCGTCGAGAGCGATCTGGACGGCAACAGCCTGTTCGAACGCGAGAATGCCAAAATCGCGGCCGGGCTCGACAGGCTCTACGAAGGCACGAGGCCGGCAACGATGCGCCGCTTTGGCGAGACCGACGACAAGACGCAGGAAGTGATTTAGGCTGATCTATATCGGGCGCGGAGGAAAAGCCATGTCCCACGTTCGCAACCTTGCCCTCGCTGCGTCGTTCGCGGCGGGCCTTGCCATGCTCGCGGCGCCGGCGGCCGCCCAGACAGATTACCCGAACCGGCCGATCAAGATTATCGCGCCCTTCGGCGCCGGCGGCCCCGGCGACGTGTTCAGCCGCCAGCTCGCCCAGTTCCTGCCGGAAATACTCAAGGAGTCGGTCGTGGTGGAGAATCGTCCCGGCGCGGCATCTGTCATCGGCGCCGACGCAGTCGCGAAGTCTGCCCCGGACGGCTACACGCTGCTCACGATTTCAAACACGCTCACCGCCGACGAAACGCTCTACCCGCACCGGCCCTATGTGCTGATGCGTGACTTCGTGCCGGTCGCGGCGCTTAACTATTCCGAGCTGGTGCTCGTGGTGCATCCATCGGTGCCGGCCAAGAACCTTAAGGAGTTGATTGCACTCGCGAAGGCGAAGCCCGGCGCGCTCAACTATGCCTCGGCCGGCACCGGCACGCCCTATCACCTGGCCGCCGAACTGTTCAAAAAAATGACCGGCGCAGATATCGTCCACGTGCCGCACAGGGCGGCGGGCGACGCCCGCAACGCCGTCATCGGCGGGCATATCGAAATGATGTTTGACGCTATCACCGTCATGGCGCCGAACGTTCTGGCCGGTCAGGTGCGCGCGCTGGGCACCACGGCGATGACGCGGTCCAAGGTGCTGCCCGACGTCCCGACCATCGCCGAGGCCGGCGTCCCCGGCTTCGAGGCGACCATTTGGCTTGGCCTGATGGCGCCGGCTGGCACGCCGAAGCCGATCGTCGACAAGCTCAATGCGGCAATCAACGAGACCATCTCCCGCCCGGAGATCGTCGCTGCCTGGGACCGCCAGGGAGCGATACCGATGAAGATGAGTCCCGCAGAGCTCGACGCCTTCTTGCGCATGGACATCGAGAAATGGGCGCAGGTGGCGAAATTCGCGGGCGCCGTCGGGCAGTAGGCTGGTTGCGGCCGGAAAATCCTAAAGGGGTCAGATTTGATCGAAGGGCCTCTCAGTCGCCATGTGCGCGGCTGTCGCGGACATCCATGCCTTTCTGGCTGAGCGACAAGGGAGGCGTGGATCGCCAGAACAAGCCTGGCCAGGCCTCCCAGTCGCGGTTATTTGCCGGGCTGTTTTGCCTGGGGCGTTTGCGGGCCGGCTGGCAGGCTCTCGTTCTGCGGCCGCGCGATCTTCGCCTCGATGGCCGATAGCGCATCCCTGAGCGCGGCGAGATCGCGGTTTGCCGCTGCGAGCTGCTCTTTGAGCGCCGCGATTTCGCGGCTGGCGGCCGAAAGCTTCTGCTGAGCGTCAAGGGCGTTCCTGCTCACCACCTGCTGGAGGAATTCCACATTGCTTTGAAGGCAGCTCGTGCGCCGGTCCAGCCGGCTTTCGCGCGTGCAGATTTCGACGCCGGGAATGTCCTGGGCCAGGGCGGCGGCGACGAGCAGCGTTGCGATGGCCCAGGATGTCGCCAGTTTGACGGCGTGCTTCATGGCGTTTCGTGTCATGGCGAGAGGACGTGAGATACCCATGCCCCTCTCCACTCTCCGGCACAGGCGGCCGAGGGTAGAGAGGGGGGCAGAAGAGTTTGGTCTCGAATTGCGCCTTTTGCGCAGGACTGGGCACATTGCGCATTGCATCGGCAACGGACTATCATTCCGGCCGGCGTGCGTCCACGCCGCCGATGCTTGATCATGTCGAGGGGAGGACCAGCCGTGCTTAAGAGATTGCTCATCATTGCAGCCGCTGTCGCGCCAGTCGTAGCCGTTTCGGCCCTCGCCCAGCAATCCGGCATCAAGCGCACGCCGCTGCAGACCGTCGATTTTCCGCCCGGCTACAATGTGGTGAGCGCGATTGCGGAAGTCGCGCCCGGCAACTGCGCGGGTCGCCATACCCACCCGGGCGCCGAGAGCAGCTACGTGATCGAAGGTGCGCTCGTCCTCAAGGTGGCAGGCAAGCCGGACCAGACGCTCAAGGCTGGCGATTCCTTCCAGATCCCGCCTAACACGCCGCATGATGCCTGCACGGTTCCGGGCCAGGTGTTCAAAGTTCTCGGCATCTACATCATCGAAAAGGGCAAACCGCTGGCGTCGCCGGCGCCGTAACTTCGGAAATCGCGACATTGTCGCGGCCGGACGGCAAGATAATCCTGCTCGGCCGCACCGCTTTGGGCGATCAAATTCGCTTCAATCCTGCTGCGTCAGAAGTCGTTCCGCGGCGCCGCGAAGCGGCGAGCCCGGAACCCAAAGCCGCGGCGCTCAGGTATGGATTCCGGGCTCGCGTGCTGCGCACGGGCCCCGGAATGACGTTCTCGAAATCTTATGACGCAGTAGCATTAACCGCCGGTCCAACTGGCGGCTGCGGCGGCAGCCTTGCAGGCATCCAACAGCAGGCCGACGCTCCGGCCCGGATCGTCCGACCGCATGATCTCGCCCATGACGGCGACGCCGGCCGCGCCGGCGGCAAGGCAAGGCCGGGCGAGATCGGCCGTCACCCCGCCGAGCGCGATGACGGAGATTCCGAGGCTGGCCGCGGGGCCAATCGCCGCAACGCCCAGCGCCGGGCCGTAGCCGGGCTTGCTGGAGGTGAGGAAGATCGGGCTCAGCGTCACGTAATCGGCGCCTGCCGCGGCGGCCGCGGCGACATCGTCCAAGCTGTGCGCGGATACGCCGATGAGAGCGCCTGGGCCGAGGCGCCGCCGCGCAGCGCCGACGGCAGCGCCCGATTGCAGATGCGCCGACGCGCCATATTCCGCCGCCAGAGCCACCTCGCGATTGACTGAGAGATGCATTCCATAGCGCCGCGCGACCTCGGCCAGGCGGGCGGCGAGAGCGCGGCGCGGCTCTGGCTCAAGGTCCTTGTCGCGCAACATGAGCCAGCGCCCGCCCGCCTGACCGACCGCTTCGGTGATCGCCTCGATGGAATGTCGGGCTTGATGGCGGTCCGTGATGACGAGAAGCGGCGACGGCAGCGGCTTCATGAGCCGACCAGACCGAGCTGCGGGCTTGACGGCTCGGCGCGGCCGCGGCGCGGAATGCGGCCGGCCAGATAGGCGTGACGTCCAGCTTCGACCGCGTGGCGCATGGCGGCCGCCATCCGGACCGGATCGTCCGCCTTGGCGACAGCTGTGTTGAGGAGGACGGCGGCAGCGCCGAGTTCCATGGCGATAACGGCGTCCGACGCTGTGCCAATGCCGGCGTCGACGATGACCGGAACCGCTGCGCGGCGGCAAATCAGTTCGAGGTTGGCCGGATTGGCGATGCCCATGCCGGAACCGATCAACGAGCCCATGGGCATCACCGCAACGGCTCCAGCATCGGCCAAGCGCTGGCAGACCACCGGATCATCATTGCAATAGGGCAGCACCTTAAAGCCATCGTCGGTGAGGCGGCGCGTGGCTTCGATCAGCTCCGTCACGTCGGGATAGAGCGTCTCGCGATCGCCGATCACCTCGAGCTTGACCCAGTCGGTGTCGAGCGCTTCGCGGGCGAGCTCCGCCGTCCTGATGGCGTCGCGCGCCGTCTCGCAGCCGGCGGTGTTGGGCAGAAAGCGGTATTTTGAGAGCAGGTTTACGGTGTCGAAGCCGTGTCCCTGAAGGGAGATCCGGCGGATGGAAACGGTGACGATCTCGCAGCCGCTCGCCGCCGCGGCATCGACCAGGATGCGCTGGGTCGGATAGCCGGCGGTGCCAAGCAGCAGGCGGGAACGGAAGCTCTCTCCCGCGAGCGTGAAAGGATCAGGGGTCATGGCATGCTCCGAAATTCATCCCGATGCGTCGAGGTGTAGGGTGGGCAAAGGCGCAGGGCAGGGCGCCTGTTGGGATACGAAGACTATCGCGCCGCCTTTGCCCACGCGGTCGTGACTCCCGCATGGCGGACAGCGCGGGCAAAGGCGCGATACACCGTCGCAAGGCCGTTACCCCGCGCCACGCGCCTTTGCCCACCCTACGCGCTCCCGGCATCATCCCCCCGACATCGCGCGAATGATCTCGACTATGTCGCCTTCGCGCACCGCGGTGGTGGGCCAGGCGGCGCGGCGCACCACAGCGCCGTTGAGCGAGATCGCGAAGCCTCGCGGCTCGGAAATTTCAAGATCGGCGGTCTCGCTGCGCCACAGCTCGGCGAGGTTCGCTGCCGCGCAATCCCGCGGCTCTCCATTGACGGTCAGCTTCATCTCAACATTCCAGTTTCATATTCGGCTTTCGCATTCTCCGCTGTCACATTTTCTCCTTGCCAGACCGCGGCGGCGTCAAAACGATCGAGCCCGAATGGCTCCGCCACAGCCGGCAAGGCGCCGTCGGCGATCAAGGCTTCAATCGCGAACGCCGTCGCCGGTGCGAGCAGATAGCCGTTGCGATGATGGCCCGTGGCGAGCACCAAGCCCGGGATCGACGTTGCCCCGAGGATCGGGGCGTCGTCGATCGAGCTTGGCCGGAAGCCCGTCCACGCCGCCTCGACCGGCATCTCCTCAATGGCCGGAAAGGCGCGCCGTGCGCCTTCGAGCAGCGCAAAAAGCCCCCCCGCCGTGATGGCGTCGTCGAAGCCGCGCTCTTCGACGGTCGCGCCGACGATCAGCCGGCCGTCGCTTTTGGGGGCCATGTGGATCTGCTCCGTCCAGACAATGTGAGCGAGCGTCCCGGTATCTCCCGTGGTCTGGACTGCAAGCGCCTGCCCCTTGAGCGGACGCACCGGCACAACGAGAGAAGGCGGAAGGACATCGCGGGTCCAGGCGCCCGCCGCAAGCACGACCGCCGGCGCCCGGCAGCTTCCCCTGTCGGTCGTCACGCCGGCAACGCGGCCGCCTTCGAGGTCTATGCCGGCGACGGCGCAATGCTCGAACAGCCGGCCGCCGGCCGCGACATATGCGGCGCGCAAGGCCGCCATCACCAGCCGCGGATCGACCTGATGATCGTCGGCGCAATGGAGCCCGGCCGCAACAGAGCCCCGCAGCCCGGGCTCCATGGCGCGAACCTCAGGTCCGCCGAGCCATCGGGTCGGCAGCCCGCAGCGCTTGTGGAGGTCATGGCGGAAGCGCAGCCGCTCCACCTCGTCGCGATTGAGCGCCACCACCAGGGTGCCGCCTTCGCGAAAATCGATATCGCGGCCGGATTGCGCCTCCAGGGCGGCGCGGAACTTCGGCCATTGCCGCTGACTTTCGAGGGCGAGCGCGAGGAGATCGCGGCAGCCCGGTTCGTGCTCGGCAGCAGCCGCCAGCATGCCGGTGGCCGCAAGGCTCGCGCCTGCGCCCACGGCCTCGCGCTCAAACACCGCCGTCGCAAGGCCGCGCAATGCCAGCCGCCACGCAATCGATAAGCCGATGACGCCGGCGCCGACCACCGCCACATCGACAGCGGCGGGAATGTCAGGAACGGGCGCGCCGCTGTCCGTCGATTGGGGTTTGGAAAAGGCAACCTGCATACAAAAACCTCCACTCGCTTCGGGTGGAGATTTTCGCTGGCGGCAGGCGATCTCCAATCCCTACGCCGGTACGAACCGGGTCAGGTTCAAAGGATTTCCGCGCTGCCTGACGGCCAGCGGTTTCTCAGCCCCTTGTCGGGGATCTCCCTGGAACGTAGGTGCATTTAATGCTGGCGGCCGGGCAGGGTCAAGGGGCGGGGCAAGGGCGGCGCCTGGAGTTGCAAAGTTCCGCGCCACCAGTGCTGTCCAGCGTGATGCGCCTTTGCCCACCCGCACGTTATCGCAATCCGCGCTGAGACGCCGCGGCTCATGGAGTCTTCCTCGGAAAAGCAGTACAACTGCCGCACTGAGCGGCCAAGTTGCGAAATGCGTTGATCGGCCGAAGTGCGGATGGGCGTCCGCATGTTTGGCCGGGGGAGGACAATCATGCGAAGAACGCTCACAGCCTTTTGCTGGCTTGTTTGTCTATGCGCCCTCGCGCCTGCTCACGCACAAGAGGCCGTCAAGGTCGGCCTGATCATGACCTATTCGGGTCAATTCACCGATGCGGCGGCGCAAATGGATAACGGCGTCAAGCTCTATATGAAGCAGCATGGCGACACGGTGGCCGGCAGGAAGATCGAGATCATCCGCCGCGATACCGGCGGCGCGCCGGACGCTGCCAAACGCCTCGCGCAAGAACTCATCGTGCGCGATCACGCGGATATTCTCGCGGGCTTCGTGATCACCCCAGAAGCGCTTGCGGTTGCCGATCTGTCCGCAGAGGCGAAGAAATTCATGGTGGTGATGAATGCGGCGACGTCGATCATCACCATGAAGTCGCCTTACATGGCGCGGGTGTCTGTGACCTTGCCGCAGAACTGCGAGCAGCTTGGCACCTGGGCGTTCAGGAACGGAATCCGGAAGGTTTACACCATGGTTTCCGACTACGCCCCTGGCCACGACGCGGAAGCGTCCTTTCAGAACGCGTTCAAGGCCGCGGGAGGCGAAATCATCGGCGCGGTTCGCATGCCAGTGACCACGGTCGATTTTTCCCCCTTCGTTCAGCGCGTCAAGGACCAGGACCCGCAAGCAATCTTCGTGTTCATTCCAGGCGGTTCGCAGCCGCCGGCATTGGCGAAAGCCCTGGTCGAGCGCGGCCTCGATCCGAAGAAAATCAAGGTGATGGGGCAAGGCGAGATCACGGACGAGCAGGCCCTGGCGGGAATGGGCGATGCGGCGATCGGGATCATCACGGCCTTCCACTACGACTATAATCACCAATCGAAGGCCAACGCCGATTTTGTCCGCGCCTACAACGCCGAGTTCAAGCGCAATCCGGATCTGTTCTCGATCGGGGGCTACGACGGCATGCACCTGATCTACGAAGCGCTCAAGAAAACGGGCGGCAAGGCTGACGGCGAGGGCCTGATCGCAGCCGCCAAAGGGATGACGTGGGAGAGCCCGCGCGGACCGATGTCGATCGACCCGGAGACGCGCGACGTAGTTCAGACAGTGTATATTCGCCGCGTCGAAAAAGTGAATAGTCAGTTGCGCAACGTCGAGATCGAAAAGTTCGAGAACGTGAAGGATCCGGTGAAGGCGCGAATGAAATAGGCAAGGACGCGGCTCGTCATGTTATCGTGCTAATCTTGGTCTACGGGACCGTGCGACCTTGCGCCCCAATTCTAGCCTCGCGTCATGCGGAGCGCTTGCGGCGGAGGGCAAGGTGGGCAAAGTGAAGCGTGCCCACCTCACCTTGCGGGGGCGGTGGGCACGGCGTGTATCCTTCGACAGCTCAGGAGCGCGCCTTTGCCCACCCCACAGTCTGCATCTTTGGCAACTCCTTGGTAACCATGAAGGGAGGATCGTATGAAATACGCGTTGATGATTTCAGCCGCGCTGCTGATGGCCTTGGGCCAGGGGCTGCCGGCATCGGCCCAGAGCCCGGGCGACCTGGTCAAACAGGCCGTCGACGCTCTCGGCGGCGCCGACGCTCTGCGCAGCGTCAAAACCATCGTCCTAAAGGGCGACGCCAAGCATTGGGAGCCCGGCCAGTCCAACAGCGTCAACGGCGAGTCGCGCTTCCTGGGCGATTCGACGCTGACGACCAGCGTTGACTACGCGAACAAGGACGGGGTCAGCGTCCGCTACGACTGGGATCGCAGCATGCAATATCCCGCGGTCGAGAAACTGAAATACAGCGAGATCAGATACCCGACCTACGGCGCCGTGATCGACGACAAGGGCGAAGCCAAACCGATGTCGGGCATCCGGATGGCCGCCAATCTGCGCGAAGGCGGCCGCGGATCGCCGCTTCTGATGTTGGCGGCTTTGGACAATCCACAGCGGGTGTCGGCAATCGAAGACCAGAAGCTCGGTAACCAGACGCTGCCTGCGATCGCCTACACGGTGGGGCCGACCAAATACATCATCATGTTTGACCGCACCACCAAACTGCCGGTGGCGGTGCGCACGCGCGACGAAGACAATATCTGGGGCGATTCGAATTACGACCTGATCCTGAGCGACTGGCGCACCGTCGGCGGCATCAAGGTCGCATCGACGCGCTCCTACAAGCTCAACGACATGGAAGTCCAGCACATCACCTACAAGGAGATCACCCCTAATGCGCCGATCGCGCCAGCGACCTTCGCGGTGCCCGATGCCGTTAAGGCGGCTGCCAAGCCTCCGGCAACCGGCAACGTTCCCTATCAGTGGGTGATCCGGCGCCTCTTCCTCGGCCGCTTCACGGACAGCGATGCGATCTACTTCCCGCCCGGCGGCAGCTTCAAGCTTGTCGAGCTTTCGCCCAATGTGCAGATGGTTCAGGGCGGCGGCGCGAACAACCTCATCGTCAACATGAAGGACGGCCTCGCCGTCTTCGATGCGCCGACCGATGAGGGGCAGTCGAAATGGGTCATCGATGCGGCCAAAGCCAAGTATCCGGGCAAGCCGATCAAGTATCTCGTACTCACCCATCACCACATGGATCACACCGGCGGCATGCGGGCCTTCGCGGCCGAGGGCGCGACCGTGATTGTGCCCTCCCCTGACAAGGCCTATTTCGAGCAGGTCATCAAGGCGCCGCACACCCTCGAGCCCGATGCCCAGCAGAAGGCCATGAAGCCGGCGACCGTCCAGGAGGTGAAGGACAGCTTCTCAATCAAGGACGACGGGGCCGAAATCAACCTCTACAATATTCCGAACCCGCACGTAGAGGGCTTCCTCCTCATCCACGTGGTCAAGGACAACATCCTCTGGGTCACGGACCTGATCTCGCCGCGAGGGCCGATCAGCCGCAACCCAGCCACCGTGGCCGTGGGCGAGGCATTGAGAAAGCATAACATCACCGGCGCGCTTATCGCCGGCGGCCACGGGACCACCGCCAAGCAGGCGGATATCGCCCAGGCGCTTGCGATGAACTAGCTTAAGCCGCACGAAAAGACCTGCGGCGCTTCGGCGAAACCGCCGGGCGCCGCAGTTTTTTTGTGCCAGGTCTCCAAAGATATTTTTTGATTCGTGCAGCGTGAACTCGCGCCAAAATCGGCGTGCAGTCATGCTGGCAGCTCTGCTATACGGAAGGTCCGCTTCACCCTGGTCAGACGCGGTCGACGCGATCGGGTGCCTGCTCCCTGCCCCTCATGCGCATCCGCGGGGCGTGGAGACACGATGAGACGGCAGGAATTCATGCTGGCGACCATGAACCGGATATTTGCCGCGATTGCGCTGAGCGTCGTCGCAATTGTCCCGCCACCCGGCCCTGCCGCGCTCGCAGAGGAGGGGAGGGCCGGGGCCGAGGATGGAACGGCAGGCGCCGCGCCGGCGGAGACGTTGCCGTCGTTTGCTCCGATTCTGAAGAAGATCACCCCGGCCGTCGTCAAAGTTGAAATCAGGGGCCGCGCTCCGGCGCCGGGCAATTCCAGAAGGCGCGAAATGCGCGAAATCCATGAGGTGGGGTCCGGGGTTGTGTACGATCCGAGCCAGGGGTTGATCATTACCAATCATCACGTGATCGACCACGCCGACGAAATAACCGTGACCCTCATTGATGGCCGCGTTTTTCGAGCGAGACGCGTCGGCTCCGACCCCGACTTCGATTTGGCCCTGATCAGGGTCCGGGCAGACAATCTGCCGTCCATTCCGTTTGGAGACTCGAGCAAGCTGGAAGTGGGCGATATCGTGCTTGCTATCGGCTACCCGGCGAACCTGGCGCAGTCAGTGACTTCGGGGATTGTCGGCGGACTGCACCGGACCAATGTCGGGATCGAACAGCACGAAAACTTCATCCAAACCGATGCGGCGGTGTATCCAGGAAATTCCGGCGGGGCGCTTGTCGACACTAAAGGCGATCTCGTCGGCATCAATACCGCCTTCATCGGCTCGACCAGCACCAATCCGGGGGTGGGATTTGCCATTCCGGTGAACATGTCGCGCATAATTGCCGATCAGATTCTGAAATATGGCGATATCCGCCGCGGCACGCTCGGGATCACGATTGAAGATCCTACGCCTGCGGTGCTCCGTGATCTGAAGCTGACGGGCCCGCAACAAGGCCCCGTGATCACGAAAGTCGATCGCGGATCGGCGGGGGAGCGCGCCGGATTGAAGGCCGGCGACGTCGTCACCAAGATCGGCGAACGGGAAGCGATCAACGCGCCGTTTCTGCGCACCAGGATTGCGCTGTTGCGGATCGGCGAGACGGCCGGGCTTACGGTATTGCGCGACGGAAAGCCCATGACCATCCGGGCCGTCATCGCGGAGCGGCAGCCGCGGACGTCATCGAGGTAGGACTCAAAAGCGCAAGCAGGTTAACGCTGGGCGACCGGGAAGGAGTTCAAGAGGACGTTCCGCCCGCGATTCCTGTCTGCGAATCGCGATCTTGCGGAACACCGTTTCGGCCTCCACGTCTAATACCGGCGCTATGTAGCCCGGGCTGAGCGCCAGCGAAACCCTGGAGCGACAGTGCGGCGGGGGATACCGAGCCCCGGATGATGCCGCATCCCGCAGAAGCCGTGCGTCGAGACAAGCGCGGGCAGGTGTCGGCTTTCGGGTTTCATGCTTGGAGCATCGCGACATGATGTGCTATCGGTTGTGCCGCAAGATGTCCCGGCGGCCGCGGGCGCGGCGGACGGTGGAGCGAAAATCGTCGTAACATCAACTTCTTGGAAAAAGACGACCATGACGTATCTGCCAAAACCGAAATTCCACCACCCCGGGCTGGCGAAGAACCGGCTTGGCTATACGCATCGCGATTACGAGGGCAAGATCTCCACGCTCTGCGCAGGCTGCGGGCATGATTCGATCACGGCCGCCATCATCGAGGCCTGCTTCGAATTGTCCATCGAGCCGCATCGGGTGGCGAAGATTTCCGGGATCGGCTGCTCATCGAAGACGCCGGATTACTTCCTCGGCAATTCGCACGGATTCAATTCGGTGCACGGCCGCATGCCGTCGGTGCTGACCGGGGCGAACCTCGCCAATCGCGACCTCATCTATCTCGGCGTGTCGGGGGACGGCGACTCGGCATCGATCGGGGTCGGCCAATTCGTTCACGCCATACGGCGCGGCGTCAACATGGTCTATATCGTGGAGAACAATGGCGTCTACGGCCTCACCAAGGGCCAGTTCTCGGCGACCGCTGACCGCGGCTCCAGATCGAAGAAAGGCGTCGTCAACGCCGACAGCGCAATTGACATGGTGGCGATGGCGCTCCAGCTAGGCGCATCTTTCGTGGCGCGCTCCTTTTCCGGCGACAAGAAGCAGCTCGTGCCGATCATCAAGGCGGCGATCGAGCATCAGGGCGCAGCCTTCATCGACGTCATCAGCCCCTGCGTCGCCTTCAATAATCATGCGGGATCGACCAAGAGCTATGACTACGTGCGCGACCACAATGAGGCGGTGAACAGGCTTGATTTCATCGCCGGCCGCGATGCGATCGAGGTGGACTACGCCCCCGGCGCCGTGCAGACGGTCGAGCAGCATGACGGCACCACGCTGGTGCTGCGCAAGGTGAACGCCGATTACGACGTGCACGACCGGGTGGCGGCGATGACCTTCCTCCAGCAGCACACCGCCAAGGGGCAGGTGGTGACCGGCGTTCTCTACATCGACTCCGAGCCGGAAGATCTGCACAAACATCTCAACACCATCGACGTGCCGCTCAACGCGCTCTCGGAGAAGGACCTGTGCCCAGGTTCGGCGGTGCTCGACAAGATCAATGCGAGTTTTCGCTGACGCTCCGCAGGCAGGCGACGGCGGACTCGCACTGCCCCTCCGTTGCCCGTGACCCGGATCGAGCCGCTGGCTCGGGTCTTTGGCCGGCCCGATGACAAACCTAAGCGAAATCCGGAATCGGCCCATGAACCGACAGTGGTGGCCCCAGGGTTTCGCCAGCGCTCAAGCCGGGCTACACAGAGGAGAAGGGGGCAAAGCGAGTTCCGCATTCACCCGCAGCCGGCTTCCGGCTTCACTCTCGTTTCTGCCTGACACACAAAGGCGGAACCGGCTCGGCGGGCCCTCGTTGTTCGGCCGTGCAGGCGATTTTGCCTTCCAGCGCTGGTGATCACCATGGGCCAGATGCAGTATTTGCCTCTCGCAGGGCCGTTCTTTGCCATCCTGGTCGGCATCTTCCTGCTCGTGGTGGTTCTCATCCAGATCAATGTGCTGAGTTATGCCTATACGCGGCTCGGCGTCAGTTCGGGAACTGCCCTGTTGCTGCTGCTCGCGTCTCTCATCGGCAGCTACATCAACGTTCCGGTGTGGGAGTTTCCAGAACGCCAGGTGGAGTCCGGGCAGGAGGTCGTTTTCTTCGGCGTGCACTACGTCGTGCCGGTGGTGGTGGAGTGGCCCGGTACGGTCATCGCGATAAATATCGGCGGTGCGGTGATCCCGACAGTTCTGTCGCTCTATCTTCTCGCCAAGAACAATATGTGGATGCGCGGGATCATAACGACAGCCATTGTGGCGGTCATTGTCCACTGGCTGGCGGAGCCAGTGCAGGGGGTCGGCATTGCGGTGCCGATTTTCGTGCCGCCGGTGGCGACTGCAATCACCGCGCTGCTGATCGCGCGCCAACACGCTGCCGTGCTCGCCTATGCGGGCGGCAGCCTCGGCACCCTCATCGGCGCCGATCTGCTTAATCTCGGCGTCGTGCGGGGGCTCGGCGCGCCCGTCGCCTCCATCGGCGGCGCCGGCACTTTCGACGGCATCTTCCTCACCGGCATCGTGGCGGTGCTGCTGGCGAGCTTCTCACGAAGAGCGTAGCGGACGTAAAGCCCGAATGCCGTTTCGCTCCATGCGGGCGGACCGGCCCATTCGCGAGGCTGACCCCGGATTTCGCTTGGCGCAATCCGGGCTGTGTGCTTCTGCCGGCGGGCGTGGCTGAGGCAGCGCGAAGCGGCTCTCACGCCCCTAGCCGGTCCGCCAGCTCCATGAGGCTGCCGACCGCAATGTCGACCGGCGCCGACGGCGCGGCCTCGCCCTTGCCGGGGCCTTTCTCGCTCGGCCGCGCGACATGCGCAGTGCGAAGCCCGCAGGCGGCGGCATGTGCGAGATCGTTCGTGTGCGCCGCCACCATCATGCAGGCCCCAGGGGCAAGGTCGAACGCCTCGGCCGCCGCGAGATAGACCCGCGGCTTGGGCTTGTAGTCGCCGGCGATCTCGGCGCCGAGAATTGCGTCCCACGGAAAGCGGTTGCGGCGGGCAAGATCCACCATCAGCGAGATGTTGCCGTTGGAAACCGGGGCCAGCAGAAACTTGACGCTGAGCCGCGCCAGCCCTGCCGCCGCATCGGGCCATGCGTCGAGCCGATGCCAGGCGTGATTGAGGCGGGCCGCGGCTTCCTCGGACAGGCCCGCCAAGCCGAAGCGCGGCAAAATGCGCTCAAGATTTCGGCGATGCAGCACATCAAGCTTGGAAAACGGAATGCGCCCGGATCGCACTTCCTCCATGCCGGGCTGGTATTCGTCGCGCCAGGCGTCCGCGAAACGAAGCCAGTCGGCGGAATATCCGAGCGGTTCCAGCACTCCCTTGGCCTCGCGGGCAACGCTGGTGCGCCAATCGACGAGCGTGCCGAACACATCGAAGAACAGCGCTCTGACGGCTGGGACCGGAGTTTCTGGCATGGTGGCGGTCCGTGGTCTCGTTGATCGGCCGGTCAGATCGGGGTTCCCTGGGACGGCGCCCGTCCCGCCGGCCCTTCGCGGGAAGGTGGGTGGCAAAGGCGCAGGCACGGCGTTTGTTGATATCAACAGCCTTTCGCGCCTTTGCCCACCATTCACTCCGCCCTGATGCCAAGCTTGCGCACCAGCGCACCCCACTTCGTTTCTTCCTCGGCCAGGTCCTTTGCCTGCTGGTCCGGCGTGCCGGGGAGCGGCTCGCCGCCCTCCTCCGCAATGCGCGCCCGTACATCTTCGCTGCCGAGCGCCCCGCGCAATTCGGCGTTGAGCCGATCCGCGATGGCGCGGCTGATGCCGGCAGGCGCCACCATGCCGTAGTGAATCACAGCCGCGTAGCCCGGCACGCCTGATTCGGCGACGGTCGGTACGTCGGGGAAGATCGACGAGCGCGCCTCGCCGGTCACCGCGATCGTGCGCAGCAGACCGCTGCGGATCTGCCCGAACACCGAGGGGAACGTCGAGACCGCCATATCGACATGGCCGCCCACAAGGTCGCCCTGCAGGGCGCCGGTGCCGCGATAGGGGACGTGGGTCAGCTTGATATCGGCCATCATGGCAAGCAGCTCGGTTGAAACATGAGAGCCGGAGCCGACGCCAGCCGTTGCGTAGGTGATCTTGCCGGGCCGTTTGCGGGCGAGGGCGATCAGATCCGATATGCTGCGTACGGGCAGCGACGGATGGGTCACGAGGATCTGCTGGTACGAGGCGATGAGCCCGATCGGCGTGAAATCCCGCCGCGGATCGTAACCGGGATCAGCGTAGAGCGCCGGAGCAATTGCAAACACGCCCGAGTGGGCAACCATGAGGGTGTGCCCGTCAGGCGGCGCCTTGGCGACCGCCCGCGCCCCGATGGTGCCGCCGGCGCCGGCCCGGTTCTCGATGACGAATTGCTGGCCGAGCGCCTGGCCCATGTGCTGGGCAAGGAGCCGCGCCAGGATGTCGTTGCCGCCACCCGCCGCGAATGGGACCACGACGGTGACCGGGCGGCTGGGATAGACTTGCGCCGCAACGGGCGCCAACGCGCTCAGTTGCGCGGCAACGAGGCTGGCGAGGAACGCCCTCGTGGTTCGAAGCCACTTCATCGCAATACCGCCGAATATTGGAATTCGAACAGTAGACAGCGCAGACTCCGGTGTCTAGTTGTGCCGCTGCGAGCCTCAGCAGGCCATTCGGGAGAGCCATGAATTCAGCCACCTTACCGATCGGCTCTCCGGACGTGCTCGTGGTCGGCGCAGGCAACGCCGCGCTGTGCGCCGCGATCTCTGCCCACGAGAACGGAGCGCGCGTGCTGATGCTTGAAGCCGCGCCGTTCGAGGAGCGCGGCGGCAACTCGCATTTCACCGGCGGCGCCTTCCGGTTCGCATTCTCTGGCGTCGATGATCTCATCGCCGTGTTGCCGTCGCTGGCGCAGGAAAATCTCGCGAATGTCGACTTCGGCGCCTATGCGCAGGAAGAGTTCTTCGACGACCTGTTCGCCCTGACGCAATATCGTTGCGATCCGGATCTCGCGGAGATCCTGGTGCGCAGCAGCCTCGACACCGCGAAGTGGATGGTGCGGCAGGGCGTGAAGCTGCAGCCGGGCCTTGGGCGGCAAGCCTATCAGGTCGACGGCAAATTCAAATTCTGGGGCGGCCTCGCGCTGCACATCTGGGGCGGCGGACCGGAGCTGCTCAAAGCGCTCTACGCAAACGCGGAGCGGCGCGGCGTCCGGATCATCTATGAGACCCCGGCAACAGGGCTCATCCGCGAGGGCGGGCGGCTCTCCGGCGTGATGGCGGAACACTGCGGTGCGCCGGTTGCGATCCCGGCACGCGCCGTGGTGCTCGCCTGCGGCTCCTTCGAGTCAAATCCGGAAATGCGGGCGCGTTATCTCGGCCCCGGTTGGGAATTAGTACGCGTGCGCGGCACGCGCTTCAACATGGGCGCGGGCCTCAACATGGCGATGAGCATCGGGGCCAGGCCCTATGGCCACTGGTCGGGCTGCCATGCCGTGGCATGGGACATCAACGCGCCGCCCTATGGGGATCTCACCGTCGGCGATCAGTTCCAGAAGCACAATTATCCATTCGGCATCCTGGTCAACGCCAGAGGCGAGCGCTACGTCGACGAAGGCGCGAACTTCCACAGCCACACCTACGCCAAATACGGCGGCGAGATCGTCAAGCAGCCCGGCATGTTCGCGTGGCAGGTGTTCGACGCCAAAGTGTCTCACCTTTTGCGCGGCGAATACCGCATCCGCCGGGTCACCAAGGCGGAGGCGGGCACGCTGGAAGAGCTCGCCGCCAAGCTTGACGGCGTCGATCCGGCGGGCTTCTTGCGCACTGTGCGGGAGTTCAACGCCGCGTGCCGCGCCGACGCGCCGTTCAATCCCAATATCCTCGATGGCCGGCGCACGCACGGCCTTGCTATCGACAAGACCAACTGGGCCAATCCGCTCGACACCCCGCCGTTTCACGCCTATCAGGTGACGGCCGGCGTCACCTTCACGTTCGGCGGATTGAAGATCTCCAAGCGCGGCGAGGTCGAGGACCTTTACGGCCGGATCATCCCGGGCCTTTACGCGGCAGGGGAAATGGTGGGCGGCCTGTTCTTCCACAATTACGCGAGCGGGACCGGCCTGATGTCGGGGGCGACCTTTGGTCGGCTCGCAGGACGCAGCGCCGCGGAGTTTGCCCGCAAGTCAGCGAAAATGCGCTAACGTGATATATCCGCTTTGCGGCCCGCATCCTTGACACCGGCGCTGGAGGAAAACCGTGACGACAAGATTTCGCTCTCCGACATCCCGCGCGGCACTGCGCGCTGCAATGCTTGGGATTGGCGCCGCGCTCGGCGGCGCGGCGCTCGGTCCGTCCGGTGCGCTGGCGGCGGAGGTGACGTTCGAGCGGCTCGCCAATCCGGAGCCGGGCAACTGGCTGATGAACCACCGCGATTATGGCTCGCACCGGTTTTCGCCGCTCGATGCCATCAACAAGACCAACGTGAGGAATCTCAAGCTCGCCTTCGCGGTGCCGCTCGGCGGGTCCAGCGGCAATGAATATGTCGAGGCGACGCCGGTGGTCGAGGACGGCTTCCTCTACATCACCGACGTCTGGAGCGTGGTGTACAAGATCGACGTGCGCTCCGGCACGGCCGGCCGCGTGGTCTGGAAGATGGACCCCGGCGCCCAGAAGCCGGATCGCAACCGCGGCGTCGCGCTGTGGGGCAATTATGTGATCTCGGTCACCGGCCTCGATGGACGGGTGATCGCCACCGACAAGGAGACCGGCAGGATCGTGTGGGACAAGAACCTGCTCGATCAGCCCGATCTTGAAATCACGGCGGCGCCTCTTGCCCTCAAGGACGCTATCATCATCGGCGCCTCAGGCGGCGACAACGGCGTGCGCGACTGGATCGCCTCGCTCGACCCCAGGACCGGCAACACGCAGTGGAAGACCTTCGTGATCCCGGCGCCCGGCGAGCCGGGTTCGGAGACCTGGAAGGACAAGACCAACGCCTGGCGGACCGGCGGCGGCGCCATGTACGTCACCGGCTCCTATGATCCCGCCACAGACCTCACCTACTGGGGAACCGGCAATCCGGTGCCCCGCTACGATTCGGGCTCGCGGCCCGGCGACAATCTCTACACGGACTCCACGGTGGCGTTCCGCGTCAGGGACGGCAAGATCCAGTGGCACTTCCAGCACACTGCAAACGACATTCACGACTACGACACGTCAGGTTCGCAGATCATCATCGACGGCAAGGTCAATGGCGACGACCGCAAGCTGGTGGTGCACGCCGACCGCAACGGCTTCAACTACACCTTCGACCGCCTCAACGGCCAGTTCCTCAAGGCGGTGCAATATGCCGAGAAGGTGACCTGGACCAAGGGCCTCGACCCCAAGACCGGCAAGCCGCTCGACTACGACCCCCGCAAGGACGTGCAGACCTATAACCACGATTGGAAATCCGTCACCGACACCATCAGGAACTCGTGTCCGGATGTCCATGGCGGCACCAACTTCTGGCCTCCGTCCTATTCCGACAAGACCAGGCTCCTCTATATCGGCGCTAGCGAAGGCTGCGCCGACATCACGCCCGACCCCACCGCCCGCGTGCGCGGCCGCTTCGGCGGCGGCGGGTACGCCAATCCGGAGCGCATCGTCGGCAGCCTCACGGTCGTCGATCCGCTTACGGCGCAAGTGAAGTTGCGCAAAGAGCTGCCCTATCCGGACCTCTCAGGCGTGCTGACCACCGCGGGCGGGATTGTGGTGACGGCGATGCTCGACGGGACGATCCTGGCATACGACGATCTGACGCTTGAGAAGCTGTGGGAGGTGAACGTCGGCACAGGCTTCGTGGCGCCGCCCATGACCTATGCGGTGAACGGCAGGCAATACATCGCCATCGCCTCCGGCATTGGTCCGGTCGGCAAGGCGAAGATCGCGCGTTCGCCGGAGTTGAAGTCTCAGGGCAATGCGACGATGCTGTTCGTATTCGGATTGTGATCCGAGCAATGACCCTGCCCCGCATCGCGCGCGAAGACGCGAGCAACCGCTCTCCGGCCACAGGTGAGCTTCGCCAGCGCAGTGGCAGCGGAGTCGCAGTGACGCTAGAATTGCCGCCGATGCGACAGAAATGACAGGGAGGATCGTCATGAAGAGCTTCAAAGAGGGAACGCGCGCATTCGGGCTGTGGCGGCTCACCGCGCTGGCAATTCCGCTATGCGTGGCCCTTGGCGCCGCGGGCGTGAGCCGCGCCGAGGACGGCCTTGGCGAGTGGAACGTCAATCCTCTGCGCGGGCCGGTCGATCTCGGCCTCGCCGATCCGGCGCTGGTGGGCGCCATCGATGTGCATGTGCACCTCGATCCGGACGCGCCCGGCCCCAGCGGCGTCATCCGGGCGCTGGATGTTTTCGACGCGGCGGCGCTCGCCAAGGCTCGCGGCCTGCGCGGCTTCGTATACAAGACTCACCAGGACGCAGAGTCGGCGGGCGCTGCCTATCTGGTGCGCAAGCACGCGCCGGGCCTGGAGGTGTTCGGCCGTACAGCGTCGAACTATGCAACGGGCGGCATCAACGTCGCGGAGCTTGTGCATTACTCGCGCATCAAGGGCGGCTGGGGCCGCATCTATGAGATGCCGACCCTCGATTCGATCACGGCGACGACGCGCCCTGGCAGCATGGACCCGCAGAATCTTGAGCGGACCAGGCCGTGGATGCTGATGATGCCGGAGGGCACCCCGCCCTATATCGCGGTCTCGAAGAACGGCGAACTCCTGCCCGAGGTGAAGCATCTCATCAGTGTGCTTGCCAAGATCAGGACCGTAGACAGCAACGGCCGGATGGTGCTCGCGACCGGGCACGCCACGCCGGAGGAACACCTGCTGCTCGCCCGCGAGGCGCGGCGGCAGGGCTTGAACGTGCTTCTGACCCATCCGGGAGATATTCCGCAACTGCCGGAAGCCGCGAAGCTCGGCGCCTTCATCGAGGTCACGGCTTCCACCATCTACAAGACCGAAGCCGCACGCGCCGCGGCGGCGGCCCTGATCCGCAAGATCGGGGCCGAATCCATCATCATCTCGACGGATTGCGGTCAGACCGGAAATGTCTACCCGACGGACTGCCTGGCGCTTGCGGCGCGGGGTTTGCGGGCCCACGGCATCACGCAGGCCGAACTTGATCTCATGTACAAGACCAACCCGGCGAAACTGCTCGGGCTGCCGCCGCTCGAACAAACCGCATTTTCAAACGCAGCGCGCCAGTAGGACCCGTACCATGGATCGAGCGATGCGTCTGGTCGCGTAATCCGGGCAATGCGGTTCCCGCAGGGTGGGCAAATCGCCTGCGGCCGCCGGCCGTTCAGCAGGCGCAGTCCGCGATTTTGCCCACGCCGGCGGGAACTATCCTTTCGGGAGACGCCGGACCGCGGACAAAGGCGGAACCGGCGCCATCCAACTCCGGCGCCGCCTCGGCAGCCTTTTCCCACCCTGCACGCCCATCCTGCGCCCGGCTCACAACCCCACGCGAACCTCGTCGTTCTCCGGCGTCAGCTTTGTGCCAAAACGCGCGCTCGCTTCGATGACCTCCGCGAGCGCGTCGGCCTCGTCCGCAAGCCGGCACAGAAAAGTCTCGTTGCGATCATTGCGGCGTACGAACTGGAACGTCGCCGCCTTGACGCCGGCTTTGCCGGCAGCGACACGCACCATCATGCCGACCCAGTTGTCGTGCCGGCGTCCGCCATGTCCGGTGTGGAACGAGAAGCTGCCCAGCCCATAGAAGATCGGCCGTCCGCGATAGACCTCCGCGGGCAGCGCGTAATGCGGACCATGACCGACCACGATGTCGGCGCCCGCGTCAATCGCGGCATGAGCGATCTCCTTCATATATTGGAGAACCTCCTTGCCGAGCCCCCAATGGCACGACGCCACCAGCACGTCGACGCGCGGGCGCAGCGCTGCAATATCCTCCGAGAACCAGCGGAGATAGTCCGCGTCTGCCCAGGTGATGATCTGCGGCGGAACACCGGGCCGGTTGGGCGGCGGCGCTCCGATCCCGGTCTTGAATACGGGCACGTGATAGGCGGTATGGCCGCGGATGACCGCGATGCCGGCGGCGTCCTCATGCGCTTCGTGATTGGTCGGCCAATACACGGAGCTGCGCTGCAAGAAGCCAAAGCGAATGCCCGCCCGCTCGACCACGGCCGGCGCCCGCGCTGCCGCGGCATTGGGGCCGGCGCCGGTGTGTTGCACGCCAAGTTCATCCAGCCGTGCGATCGAGGATAAAATCGCGGCGTCCCCGTAATGCACGTTATTGGCGATGCCCACAGCCTGAATGCCGGCGAGCGTCAGCGCCCTGGCGCATTTCGGATCGGCGAAGAAGCCCTCGTTGCGCGCCGAGTGCCCGGCCGGCGGCTCATAGAAGCAGCATTCGAGATTGCTGAACACGACCTCGGCCTTGCGTAATTCATCCGCCACCTGCGCGAACGGCGCCGCCGGGTCGGCAACGCCCATGAGATTGACGTCACCAGTCATGATCATGTCGACCAAGGTCATTCACGTCGTCCTGATCTGGTTGCGTTTCTAAGCAGAAGGTGAGATTTGCACTGCGCTTTCGGCATCATGTCGCCATCGTTCCTCCAACCGCGGCCGCTCTCCATGACGTGGATCGATCTCACCGACGTTATCGAATTTCTCGGAGCTGAGCCATCGGTGACGGGAATCCAACGCGTCGCGCTCGATCTGACGAGCGCAATGTGCGCGCTGTCTGGCGGTTGCCGGCCGTGCGCCTATTGCGAGGAGGACGCAGTTTTCAAGACGGCGCCGCTGGAAGAACTGCTGGCTTACGCGGCGCAAGGAGAAAAGATGCAGAGCGCCGCCGAACGATTACGGCGGCGCGTGGCCAAAACCGCAGTTTCGCTTGTGCCGAGAAAACTCCGGCGCAAGCTCGGGCTTGGCAAAGCGCCGACGGCGCGAATCAAGATCGCGGTCGGGTCCAGGGCGCATTTCCGGCGTGGCGATGTTTTCGTTTGCCTTGGCGCGTTCTGGCAAAGTCCCAATCACGTTCACCGGATGCAGAAGGCGGTCTTTGTCAACGAGATGAAATTTGCTCTGATGGTTCACGATCTGATCCCGGTTAATCATTCCGTCTGGTTCTCACAGGAGTCGGCCAATGGGTGGTCAGCTAGATTGAAAGACCTGCTCCGGCTGGCCGACTGCATTTTTGCAAATTCGCAATTCACGGCCAACGAGATCCGCAGGTTTGCCGTCGATAACAAGGTGGCGATCGGGCCGATCACCGTCGTAAGACTCGGCGATCCAACCTTCGTTCGGGCCTCGCGCGCGGCGCATCTCAGCCACCCTCCTTCCCTCCCCGGCCCCCTCCCTGCCCTCGCCCGCTTGCGTGGGAGGGCAGGGAGGGGGCCGGGCGGGTACGGCAGCGCTCCGCAATATCGTGGAGCGAACTTCGTTTTGATGGTGTCGAGCATCGATGTCCGGAAGAATCAAAAATTCCTCCTTCCCATCTGGAGCAGGCTGATATGCGAGCTGGGCCGAGAGGCGACGCCTGACCTGCTTCTGATCGGCAAGAACGCCAACGGCAGCCGCGAGTTTCTGGCATTGGTTGACGAGAGTCCGGAATTGAAAGGCAAGGTCGTCGTCCTCAATCAGGTCCGGGACACCGAGCTTGCTTGGTATTATCGGCGGGCCTTGTTCACGGTGTTTCCCAGCCTCGCAGAAGGCTGGGGCTTTCCGGTCGCAGAGAGCCTGTCATTCGGAAAGGTCTGCGTAGCATCAGACGTCGATGCGCTCCCGGAGGTCGGGAAAGATCTCGTTTCCTATTTTGCGGCAAATGATCTCCATGGCGCATATGATCTGATCAAGGGCCTGATCGTTAATCCCGCCAAGCGGATGCGGCTTGAGCAGGCTATTGCCGACAGATATCAGCCGACGGAATGGGCGGCGGCCGCCAATGCCATCCTCGCCGCGTTGAGCAGGACGGAGCGGCCCCGCGAACCATAGGCGGCTTTAAGGGCCTTTCGCCGATGACGACGCGTCCGTCACCGGCGCCCGCCGTTTCGACTTGTGTCGGCGATCCCTTGCGAACCCCGCCAAAATCGCGCATGCTTTGCGCAATATCATTGTCGAGGAAAGTGCAAGTGGGACGCAGCTTTTTCGTGACGGCGGCGGCTTTTCTGGCCGTTGCCGCGAGCCTGACGAGCCGCAACGCGACGGCAGCAGACCCGCCGCAAATGGACCTTACCAAATGGGAGCCGCCGCAGCTACGCTCGGTCGGTGACGACGCCTTCGGCAAGCTCGTCAAATATGGCTATGCCCTCATGGTCGACACTCCAAACCAGATCGGCCCCATGGTCACCGATCCGGCCAAGCGGTACTCCGGCAACAATCTCACCTGCCAGAATTGCCACCTCAAGGCGGGGACCCAGCCCTACGCGATACCGCTGATGGGCGTGTGGGGTCAATTCCCGCAATATCGCGGACGCGAAGGCGAAATCGGCACACTGGAGGAGCGCATCAACGGCTGCATGGAGCGCAGCATGAACGGCCGCGTGCTGCCGCTTGACGGGCTGGAGATGAAGGCTTTCCTTGCCTATTCGAGGTGGCTGTCCAGCGGCATACCGGACGGGGCCAAGCTGATCGGCGCCGGCACCAGGAATATCAAGGAACCGGATCGTGCTGCCGACCCCGGCAATGGCGCGAAGATCTATGCCGATACCTGCGCCGTATGCCACGGCAAGGACGGCCTCGGCCAGCGCGCCGCGACCGGAAACGGCTATCAGTTTCCGCCGCTCGCGGGACCGGACAGCTACAACAATGGCGCAGGCATGACCCGCGTGCTGACCGCCGCCGCCTTCGTGCGCCACAATATGCCGTTCGGAACGACCTTCGATGCGCCGGTGCTCTCCGACGCCGACGCCTATGACGTTGCGGCCTACATCAACAGCCTCGACCGACCGATCAAGCCGAATCTCGACAAGGACTTTCCCAACAAGATGCAGAAGCCGGTCGACTCGCCCTACGGCCCATACGTGGACGACTTCCCGGCCGAGCAGCACAAATATGGTCCGTTCGCTCCAATCCGCGCCAAGGTGAGGGAATTGGCGGCGGCGCGCAAATAGCGCGTGCCGAGATTGTGGGATGTAGGATGGGTTGAGCGAAAGCGAAACCTATGATCGCCTTTGGCGCGGGGAAGGGCCGATGGGCTTCTGCGCTCGATCCATCCTACGGGTGCGCTCCAGCTACGGCTTAAGATACTTGAAGCCCTGTTCTTGCAACTCCACCAGCCGCACCACGCCAGCCGGAACCACCACCGCTTCCTGGATGATCGGGATGGTCTTGCCTTCGGCTCGCTCCATGGCGCGTTTGGTGTTGTTGCAGGCGCCGAAGGCGAGTTGCGGCACCTTTGCCCGCGTTGCGCGGATTTCCTCCTTCACGGGCGAGGTGTCGTCGCGCAGCATGTGGAGACCCTGGCTGTAACACACGATTTCGATCGCGATGTCCTCGCCTCGCTCCCCGTACAATTCATAAGCGTTACGCGAGTTCGCGAGCGCCAGCCGCATTACGGCGGGATCGTTCTGGTCGACATGAATGGCGAGTTTGTGCTGTTTCCTTTCGGTCGCCGCACCGGCTTTGCGACCAAACAGCGGGGCAACCGCCAGCGCAGCAGCGCCGGCGCGGAAAATCGACCTGCGATCCATGCTTTCCTCCGAAATTGATTTTAGAGAGTTACGATATCAGAAGCGAGCCGGTCATTGAAATAGGGGAAGCGGCTTTGACCTCTCCCCACCGGGCAGAAGCCGGATTGTGCTTGGGTGGCCCCGGTCATCGCGAAAAGCCCCAAGCGACAAGCTCCACAGCCCCTCACCCGGAATGCGCGCGAGGCGCGCGCCTTTCCGGGTGAGCATTCCTCCATCCACAAGCTTTCTCCCAACGCCGCTTGGGTGGGGGGCGCGCCGCTGCTAACGGATCTCTGGCTGAAGCGCCGTGATTCGCCGGTGAAGGGCGGATGAGGCGGGAAACGCGATGAAATTTGTTCACGCCGCAGACCTCCACCTGGACAGTCCGCTCCTGGCCCTGTCGCGCCAGGACGCCCGCCAGGTCGAGCGCATGCGGCGCGCCGCCCGCGAGGCATTCGAGCGCATGGTCGACCTGTGCATCGAGCGAGAGGCGGCGTTGCTCCTGATCGCCGGCGATCTCTACGACCATGATTGCCCGAACATGCAGATCGCCGTGTTCCTTCGCAAGGAGCTGAAACGGCTGGAGCAGCGGGGGATCCGCGTCATCATCATCAAGGGCAATCATGACGCCGACAACAAGATCACCAGCGCACTCGCGCCGCCGGCGAACACCCGGATGCTTGGCGAACGGAAGCCGGAGACGATCACGTTCGACGATCTGCCAGTGCGCATTGCGGTCCACGGCCAGAGTTTCAAGCCGGGACCTGTGCCTGAAAATCTTGCCGCGTCCTATCCGCCGGCGCTGCGCGGTTATTACAACATCGGCCTCTTGCACACCTCGCTCGCCGGAACCACGGACCACGACGCCTACGCGCCGTGCACCCTGGAGGAGCTGACGACCCGCGGCTATGACTACTGGGCGCTCGGGCACATCCATAAGCGGGCCGTTCTTTCCCGCGACCCTTATGTGATCTTCCCGGGAAACCTGCAGGGCCGGCACGCCAAGGAGAGCGGCCCCAAGGGCTGCTTCCTGGTGGAGGTCGATGACGCCGGCCATACGGCGTCGGCGGAGTTCGTCGCTCTTGACGTCGTGCGCTGGCACCGGACGGAGGTCGATCTCACGGGCCGGAGTGCCGAAGCCGAGCTGGTCGAGTCGCTACGGGGCGCTCTAACCCAGGCGCATCACGACGGCGATGGGCGCCCCGGCGCAGTCCGCGTCGTCCTGTCGGGCTCAACATTGCTCTACCCTTACATCGAGCGCAGACCGCATCGTCTGCGCCAAACGGCGCTGGAACTCGCCGCCGAAATCGCCGGCGATGACATGTGGATCGAGAAGATCGTCAACAGCACGTCACCGCGAACCGAGCGCCTCGATGCAATGTCGAGCGACGAGACGCATGATCTCGTCAGCATCATGCAGGAAATTGCCGGCAATACCGGGCTGATCGGACCACTGCTCGCAAAGGAGCTTGAACCGTTGCGCAGCCGGCTTCCGGGAGAATTGAAGGACCTCCCGTGCCTGAAGCTGATAGAAACGCCGGGCTTGTGTCGAGATGCGTTCGACAGGCTGCGCGCGCGGATTGCTGCCCGTCTCGCCGCCGAGGAGGATGCGTGATGCGCATCCTCTCCCTCGACCTGCGCGCCTATGGCCATTTTACCGGCCATTCGCTCGAGTTCGGCGCGGGGCCGGGCCTTCACCTCATCTACGGCCACAACGAAGCCGGAAAGAGCACCACGCTGCGCGCCGTTTCCAGCGTGCTGTTCGGCTATCCGCACGAAATCGTCGACGGCTTCAAGCACGACGCCAAGGATATCGCGATCGGCATCGATCTTCTTGCCAGCGATGGCCGCCGGTTGTCGTTCGTGCGCAGGCGGCGCGGCAGACGGCTGCTCACCGCCGCTGACGGGTCGGCGCTTGATGACGGCGCGGTCGAGGGCTTTCTCGGCGGCGTATCGCGGGAGGTGTTCGAGCGGGTGTTCGCGCTCGATCATCGCCGCCTGCACGAACACGCCAAAGCCCTGCTCGCCGATGGCGGATCGCTCGGCTTCAGCCTCGCCGAAGCGGGGTCCGGCATCGCGGGCCTGAAGGCTGTGGTCGACAGGCTGAAAGCGGAGCGCGCCGCCCTGTTTCTTGCCGGGGGCTCGAAGCCGAAGCTCAATCAGGCCATCTCCCAGGTGATCGAACTGCGCAAGGAGGCGCGACGGCGCACGGTGTCGCCCGCCGAGTACCGGACGCGCGAAAAGCGCATCGAGGAGGCCGACGCGGAACTTCGGGAGATGCGCGAGCGGCGCAAGAGCATCGAGTCAAGCATCGTCCGTCTGGAGCGCATTGCAAGAAATCTGCCGCTGCGCGCCGAACACCGCGCCCTGACGCAGCGGATCGAGGCCCTCGATGACGTGCCGGTACTGCCTCCAGAATTCGCCCAGCAGCGCGTCAGGGTTGAGGCCGATCTCGAGGCCGCCGGCGAGGAGATCAATGAGGCCTCCGCCGCCATCGCCGACTTGGAGCGCCGTATTGCGGCGATTACCATCGACGAAGACATCCTCGCGCGGAGCGGGGAGATCGAGAAACTGGCGCAGCGCCGCCCGGTCATCGAGGATTATAAAACTCACAGCCCAAAGCGCGAAGCCGAGCGGGCGCAGCTTTATGCCGCCGTCAGAGCCCTGTTGGCCAAGGCCGAACTCGACTGCACTCCGACGGATCTTGCCAGCAAGCTGCCTTCGGCGCTCAAGCGCAAGGCGATACACAAGCTTGCAGATGCCGGCAAAGAGCTTGCCACTCAGCGCGCGACGGCGCGCAAGAATGCCGAAGCGGAAGCGCGCGCCTTGAACAAGGCCCGCGATCGGGCCGCGCAGCTTCCCAAGCCGCGCCCGGTCGGCGATCTCTCTCGCGCCCTGACGGCGGCCGACAAGCTTGGCGATATCAACGCTGAGATTGCGAAACGGACTCGCGCGCTTGCGCGGGAGACCAAGAAACTCAACCAGACGATCATCGGCCTGGGTCTGGGAACCGAGCGCGCGTCCCTGTTAAGGGAAATCGCGGTTCCATCCGAAAAGACCGTGGCGCGTTACGCAGCATTGCTTGCCGAGGCGGATAAGCAAGTGAAAGACGCTCGAGACACGCTCGGGCGGCTCAACGGCGACATAGAGGAAACAGTTCAAAGGATCGCCGCGCTGAAAACGGCAGGCGATGTTGTCACCGAAGACGATTTGACGGCGGCACGCCACACTCGCGACGAGGGTTGGGGGCTTGTGCGCGCTCTGTATGTTGATGGTCAATCCGGCTTGGAGGAGCGGGCGCGCTGCTTCGCGCCCGATGGCCGGATCGCCGACGCCTATGAGAAGCACGTGCGCGAGGCCGATCGGGCTGTTGATACTCTGCGCGCTCGCGTGCGGGAGTCGACCGAGCTGTCGCTGCTGAGACGTCGGGGTGCGGAGCTGGAAGCAAAAAAGACCGACGTAACCGCAGAGATCGATGCGCTTTGCGCGCGCCGCGAAGGGGCGCTGGCGGAATGGCGCGCCCTGTGGCCGGCCGGTTTGATCACGGTGCAACTGCCCGGCGAAATGGCCGACTGGCTGGCGCAGCGAAGCGCCGCCATTGCGACGGCCGACGAGCTTGAAGGGGAGCGCGACGCGATCAAGGAGCTCGCCGAACGGGAGTGCGCCGGTCGGCAAGCGCTTGTTGATGCGATGGCGGCATTCGTCGGCGCGCCGCAGGATTGCGAACTGGAAGCCCTGCGGGAGCGGGCGCGAGACCTTCTTCGGGACGTCGCCAATGCAAATGCGCTCTACGAGAAAGCCGATGAGGCGGTCCGTGCGCAATCGGCCCGCAAGGATGCCGCCGACGACGCGGTGGAAAACCTGACCTCGCGCATCAACAACTGGGAGGCCGCCTGGCGCACCGCCCTCGCGGAAGCCGGCTTGCCGTCGAATTTGACCATCGAGGCAGCATACGCCACCCTTGAGATCATGAATGAAATCGACATCGCCAAATCCAAGATCGATGAACTGACGCATCGGATCGAGGCCATGAGGCGAGATTGCGACGCATTTCGCAATGCCGTTGCCGACGTGGCCGCAATGCTGCCCGGGGCAGCGGCCGGCGACGCCGCGGAAATCTGCCGCCAATTGGAGGAGCGCCTTCGCATAGCCCGCAACCAGGCAACGGAACTCAAGGGCTTCAGGGACCAATTGAAGCCCCAGGTTGAACGGCGTGACCGCGCCAAAGACAAGCTTCGTCGCAGCCAGGCGGCTCTTGACGGACTATGCGCGCAGGCCGGCTGCACAGATCCCGGCGCGTTGCCGGAGATCGAGCGCAAATCGACCGAGAAGCGCAGCGCCCTCGCCGCCCGCGAGAAAATCGAGAGGCGCGTTCGCGAAGACGGCGACGGGCGCGATTTTGCCGCCCTGTTTGCGGAATGCGATGATGCGCCGGCAGACCAAATTCCTGCCGACCTCCTCGGCCTGAAAGCCGATCGCGAGGAGACCGAGGCGCGGATCGACAAGCTGCTCTCGGATCGCGCGGCGCTTAAGGCCGACTTCGACATCCTGCTGGGACAAAGCCAGGCGGCCGACTTCATACAGGAGGCCGCGACCGTCGAAGCGGAAATCGCCGAAGGGGTCGAGGCCTATGTCGACCTCACGGTCCAGGAGACGCTGCTGCGTGCGGCGATCGACATTTACCGGGACCGCAACCAGGGGCCAATCCTTCTGCGCGCAAAACATCTGTTCGCCGAATTGACCGATGGCGTCTATGGCGGCCTGCGCGCCGACATCAGCGAAAGAGGCGAAATCATCCTGATCGCCGAACATGCGATACGCGGCAGTCTTGAAATCGATGCGCTGAGCGACGGGACGGTAGATGCGCTTTACCTGGCGCTCCGTCTCGCGGTCGTGCAGGAGCACAATGCACGGCACGAGCCGCTGCCGTTCATCGCCGACGACCTCTTGCTCAACCTTGACAACAAACGCGCGCGGGCGGCGCTGCGGACGCTGGCAGCAGTGGCGGCATCAAGCCAGGTTCTGTTGTTTACCCATCATGCCCACATGGTCGATCTGGCCCGGATCGCGGTGCCGCCTCCGCTCCTCATCGAGCACGACCTGTCTCCGGCAATGAGCGAGGAAGGAGAGCGCAGGGTGGGTTGAGCGATAGCGAAACCTGCCATCCTCCTCGCGACTTCTCACTGCCCCCCGGCTTGTGGGCAAGGCAATTGCATGTGGGTACCGCTTTCCAAGAAATTCGAGTTCCGTGACGGAACCGAGGGGCCGCAGCCCGGGTTGAGCGTCAGCGAAACCCGGCGCAGCCTTGCCATTTGATCGGCAGTCTCAGATTTCGCCTCGCCGATCGGTGCCGCGTCGTTGAACTCGCTGCTGGCAGCGAATTTAAAGCGGATTCCGGTCATATGGAAACAGCGTAGGGTGGGCAAAGCGAGGCGTGCCCACCCGTCCGCGAAGGGCGAGCGCTGGTGGGCGAGGCGCTTCGGGCCTTTGGCCAACCCTACGAATGATTCCAGGCGACCGGGAACCGCTATAGCAGGGAATTTTCGGGATTCAGCGCCGACTCCGCGTTCGCGCGGCGCTTGACCGCCCGCGAGCAAGCCACCTATAGGTTCCGCGCGCCGACCGGGTTGCTCGGAAGCCCGCGAAAACAAGTTACTCAAGCACCCAGCTCGCGAGAAACAGCACCGTCATGGCCGAACTGCCGCCGCATATGCGTCCCGACCGCTCGTTCCAGGGCCTGATCCTCGCCCTGCAGCGCTATTGGGCGGATTACGGCTGCGTCATCCTTCAGCCTTACGACATGGAGGTTGGGGCAGGGACGTTTCATCCGGCCACCACGCTGCGGGCGCTCGGGCCCCACGCCTGGAACGCCGCCTATGTGCAGCCGTCGCGCCGCCCCAAGGACGGCCGCTATGGCGAGAATCCCAACCGGCTGCAGCACTATTACCAGTTCCAGGTCATCCTCAAGCCGTCGCCGCCTGAGCTGCAGGACCTTTACCTCAATTCGCTTGCCGCCATCGGCATCGACAAGGCGTTTCACGACCTGCGCTTTGTGGAGGACGACTGGGAGAGCCCGACGCTCGGCGCCTGGGGACTCGGCTGGGAATGCTGGTGCGACGGCATGGAGGTGTCACAGTTCACCTATTTCCAGCAGGTCGCGGGTTTCGAATGCGCGCCGGTATCCGGCGAATTGACATATGGCCTGGAGCGGCTCGCCTGCTACCTGCAGGGCGTCGACAGCATCATGGACCTCAACTTCAACGGCCGCGCCGGCAATCAGAAAGTCATGTATCGCGACGTGTTTCTGCAGGCAGAACAGGAATATTCGCGCCACAATTTCGAATTCGCCGACACCGACATGCTGTTCGAGCAATTCCGCATGGCAGAGGCGGCGTGCCGCAAGTATCTCGACGCCGGCTGGGATACGGAACACGCGCACCACCTGATGGCGCTGCCCGCCTATGACCAGTGCATCAAGGCGAGCCACATCTTCAACCTGCTCGACGCCCGCGGCGTCATATCGGTCACCGAGCGGCAGAGCTACATCCTGCGGGTGCGCGATCTCGCCAGAGCCTGCGGCGAAGCCTGGCTCAAGACCGCAGGCGGCGGCACGCACTGAGCTGCGGACAGGCAATTCATCTGGACAGGCAGTCATCTTGTGAGCCGATCTTGTGAGCCGATCTTGTAAACTGATCTCGTGAACCGATCCTGTGGGCTGATCTTGAGGAGGTGGACGATGGCGGAGAAGGGCGCGATTGCCGGACGGCAGCCGATCGGCATCGATGTCGAGGCCGGCAAGGACTATTGGTGGTGCGCGTGCGGCAAGTCAAAGAACCAGCCGTTCTGCGACGGCTCGCACAAAGGCTCCGCATTCACGCCGGTGCAGTGGACGGCGCCGGAGAGCAAACAGGTGTGGTTCTGCGCCTGCAAGCAGACCACCACGCAGCCGCTGTGCAGCGGCGCGCATAACGCGTTGCCGGTGTGAGCCCTTAAAGCGGACCCTGATGCCCGACCTCCTGCTTGAACTCTTCTCCGAGGAAATCCCGGCACGCATGCAGGCGCGGGCGGCGGAGGATTTACGCAAAATGGTGACGGACCGGCTGGTCGATGCCGGGCTCGTCTACGAGGGCGCAACCGCCTTCGCGACGCCGCGGCGGCTGGCACTGGCCGTGCAAGGCATTCCGGCGCGCCAGCCTGACCTCAAGGAGGAAAAGAAGGGGCCGCGGGTCGGCGCGCCCGAGGCGGCGGTGCAGGGGTTCCTCAAGAGCGCGGGGCTTGCCTCGATCGCGGAGGCGACGATCCAGAGGGATCCTAAGAAGGGCGAATTCTACGTCGCCCTGGTCGAGAAGCCGGGCCGCCCTGCGATCGACGTGCTGGCTGAAATCCTGCCCGTGGTGATCCGCACCTTTCCGTGGCCGAAATCCATGCGCTGGGGCGAGCGCTCGTCGCGCTCCGGCGCGCTTGCCTGGGTGCGTCCGCTACACTCGATCCTCGCGACTTTCGGGCCGGAGACCGAGACCCCTGATATCGTGCCCTTCGCGGTGGACGGCATTGCGGCCGGCAACGCCACGCGCGGGCATCGGTTCCTGGCGCCGCGGGTGATCCACGCCAGCCACTTCGCCGACTATGCCGCCAAGCTCGAACGCGCCAAGGTGGTGCTCGACCCGGCGCGGCGCCGGGAGATCATCCTGACCGACGCCAAGCACCTCGCCTTTGCGCAGGGCTTCGAGCTGGTCGAGGATCCGGCGCTGCTTGAGGAGGTCGCGGGCCTGGTGGAATGGCCCGTGGTGCTGATGGGCACGTTCGATCACGACTTCCTGCGCCTGCCGCCGGAGGTGATCCGCACCACGATCAGGGTGAACCAGAAGTGCTTCGTGGTGCGCGCCCAGCCGGCGCCAGAGGGAACGCAGGGCTCGCCGGTTTCTTCTCTCTCCCCGCAAGGGGGAGAGGAGAAGAGCGGCCCACGAGGAGGTGAAGGGCGGCCCGCGCTCGCCAACAAGTTCATCCTTGTCGCCAATACCGAGGCGGCGGATGGCGGCGCCGCCATCGTCGCCGGCAACGAGCGCGTCATCCGGGCGCGCCTCGCCGACGCGAAGTTCTTCTACGAGACCGATCTCAGGCACTGGCGCGACGTGCCGCTCGACATGCGGCTCATGAAGTTCAAGGACATCGTATTCCACGAGAAGCTCGGCACGCAGTGGGAGCGCATTGAGCGCATTGAGCGGCTGGCTGCGGAGCTTGCGCCGCTCCTCGGCGCGGATGCGGAGAAGGCGAGGCGTGCGGCGCGGCTTGCCAAGGCTGATCTCTTGACCGGCATGGTGGGCGAGTTTCCCGAGCTGCAAGGGCTGATGGGGAAATACTATGCGCGGGCGACCGGCGAGGACGAGAGCGTCGCCGTGGCCTGCGAGGAGCACTACAAGCCAGTGGGGCCAGGCGATCGCGTGCCGGGCAATCCGGTGTCGGTTGCGGTGGCGCTGGCGGACAAGTTCGACACGCTGGTGGGATTTTGGGCGATTGATGAGAGGCCGACCGGATCAAAGGATCCTTACGCCTTAAGAAGGGCCGCTTTGGGGATTGTTCGCCTAGTGTTAAGCAACGAAATTCGTCTTCGTTTAAAACAAGTGGTGGATTTGGCTTACCGGGAAATCGACCGGCACATCGTTGGCCCAGGAGAAGTTTTATCCGTTGACGATACTCGCGAAGACCTGGTCGGATTTTTTGCGGATCGTCTGGTCGTGTTGCTAAAGGAGCAAGGCGCGCGACACGATCTCGTTAATGCTGCCCTTCATGTTGGAGCTCGTTTCATTGCCGAGGGCGAACCGATCTACGAGCAGGACGATCTCCTCCTCATCGTGCGCCGCGTGGAAGCGCTCGGCAAATTCCTCGACACCGAGGACGGCAAAAATCTTCTCGCCGGCTACAAGCGCGCCACCAACATCATCCGCATCGAGGAGCGGCGCGACAAAACCGAATATACCGGCGAGCCTTCCGCCGAACTCTATCGACAGGCCGAGGAATGGGAGTTGGCGCGCGCCATCGATACCGCCGCCGCCGAGGCATCCGCGGCGGTGGCGCGCGAAGATTTCGCCGCCGCCATGAGCGCTATGGCGAAGCTGCGCCCGCATGTGGATGCCTTTTTCGACAAGGTGACGGTCAACGTGGACGACCCGCCGGTGCGGGCGAACCGGCTCAAGCTCCTCAACCGCATCCGCGCCGCCACCGGCACGGTCGCGGATTTCTCCAGGATTGCGGGATAGCGCCTCGTAGCCCTGCTCAGCGCCAGCGAAACCCGGGGACCGCATTGCCGCATGGATAGGGTGACCCCGGATTTCGCCGCGCTCAATCCGGGCTACGCGCTCAACTCCGGCCCCGGTTTACGCGCCCGCAAAGCCGGCGCTTCATCCGGGCCGCGCCGCCAACGGGTACTATCTTCCTGCCCTTAAGGAGTTGCAGGGCCGGGCCGACCGTGCTTTTTCGGAGCCGAAAACTTGAATGACGAGACATCGTTATGGCGAAGTCCACCAAGCCTCCGCGTGCACGCCTTCCTTTAGGCAAGGCGGCGCGCACGTCGCGAAAGACGGCGCGCCGGAAGGCTGCGGCCTCGGCGAAAAAGGCCGCCGCGAAAAAGACGCCGGCGCGCAAAAGCATTTCCGCCCCGCGCGAGTCGGCTGCCGTTGCGCCCGCCCTCGCGGGAAAGCGCGCCGTTGCGAACGCCTCCCGTCCCGACCCGCAAGCGCGCGCTGGCAAATCGCTCTCCGCCGCTCCGCCCGCAGAGGGAGGGAGGCAGGGGGCCGCCAAAGCTCGCCCCGCAAAATGGGTCTACGCTTTCGGCGGCGGCAAGGCCGAGGGTAGCAGCGACCTGCGCAACCTCCTGGGCGGCAAGGGCGCCAATCTCGCCGAAATGGCCAATCTCGGACTGCCGGTGCCGCCCGGCTTCACGATCACGACCGAGGCGTGCAGCTACTTCTACGGTCACGGCAAGACCTACCCGGCGGAGCTGAAGGCCGAGGTCGAGGCCGCGCTCGCAGAAGTCGGCCGGCTCGCGGGAGGCAAGATCTTTGGCGACGGCGACAATCCGCTGCTCGTCTCGGTGCGCTCCGGCGCGCGCGCCTCGATGCCCGGCATGATGGACACCGTGCTCAATCTTGGGCTCAACGACGTAACCGTCGAGGCGCTGGCGAAGAACTCAGGCGATCGCCGTTTCGCCTATGACTCTTACCGGCGGTTCATCACGATGTATGCGAATGTGGTGCTGGGGATCGAGCACCACGTGTTCGAGGAGATTCTCGACGAGCACAAGGACCGCAACGGCTACGCGCTTGATACCGACCTCGGCGCTGAGGATTGGGCGGAGCTCGTCACGAGCTTCAAGGCGCGGATCGAAAAACTGCGCGGCGCACCGTTTCCGCAGGACCCGCACGCGCAGTTGTGGGGGGCGATCGGCGCGGTGTTCGGCTCGTGGATGAACCAGCGCGCCATCACCTACCGGCGCCTGCATTCGATTCCCGAGAGCTGGGGCACCGCGGTCAACGTGCAGGCCATGGTGTTCGGCAATATGGGCGACACGTCCGCCACGGGGGTTGCTTTCACGCGCAACCCGTCGACCGGCGAGAAGCGGCTCTATGGCGAATTCCTCATCAACGCCCAGGGCGAGGACGTGGTCGCTGGCATCCGCACGCCGCAGGAAATCACCGAGGCTGCGCGACAGGAAGCGGGTTCCGATAAGCCGTCGCTGGAGCACGCCATGCCGGCGGTTTACGAAGAGCTGGCGCAGATTTGCGCCCGCCTGGAGAAGCATTACCGCGACATGCAGGACCTTGAATTCACGGTCGAGCAGGGCAAGCTGTGGATGCTGCAGACGCGGGCCGGCAAGCGCACCGCGAAGGCGGCGCTGCGCATCGCCGTCGAGCTTGCGGACGAGGGCCTTATCGGCCGCGACGATGCGGTGATGAGGATCGAACCCGGTACGCTCGATCAGCTTCTCCATCCGACCATCGATCCGAACGCCAGCCGCCAGATTATCGCCTCGGGCCTGCCTGCGTCTCCGGGCGCCGCCTGCGGCGAGATCGTCTTCTCCTCCGACGAAGCGGAGCTTCTGAAAACCCAAGGGCGCAAGGTGATCCTGGTGCGGATCGAGACGAGCCCCGAAGACATCCACGGCATGCACGCGGCAGAAGGCATTCTCACCACCCGCGGCGGCATGACGTCCCATGCCGCCGTGGTGGCGCGCGGCATGGGCAAGCCCTGCGTGTCCGGCGCAGGCGCGATCCGCGTCGATTATGTCGCGGCAACGCTCTCGGCGGCCGGCGCGACGCTGCGCAAGGGCGACATCATCACCATCGATGGCTCGACCGGGCAGGTGCTGGCCGGAAAGGTCAACATGCTGGAGCCCGAGCTGTCCGGCGAATTCTCAACCCTGATGGCGTGGGCCGACAAGATGCGCCGGCTCAAGGTGCGCGCCAACGCCGACACCCCGAACGATGCTCGCGTCGCCATGCGGTTCGGTGCCGAGGGCATCGGGCTGTGCCGCACCGAGCATATGTTTTTCGAGGCCGATCGCATCCGCGCGGTGCGCGAGATGATCCTTGCCGACGACGAAAGAAGCCGCCGCGCCGCGCTCGCCAAGCTGTTGCCGATGCAGCGCGACGATTTCATCGCACTGTTCGAGATCATGGCCGGCCTGCCGGTGACGATCAGGCTGCTCGATCCGCCGCTGCACGAGTTCCTGCCGCACAGCGAGGCGGAAATCGCCGAGGTCGCGGCGGCCATGAACGCCGATCCGAAGAAACTGGCGGACCGTTCCCGTCAATTGCGGGAATTCAACCCGATGCTCGGCTTCCGCGGCTGCCGCCTTGCGATCGCATATCCGGAGATCGCCGAAATGCAGGGGCGCGCCATCTTTGAGGCCGCGGTTGCGGCCGGCAAACGCACCGGCAAGCCGGTCGTGCCCGAGGTGATGGTGCCGCTGATCGCCACGAAAATGGAATTCGACCTGGTCAAGGCGCGCATCGACGCCATGGCCAAGGCGGTAGCGGAGGAGACCGGCCAGACGCTCGATTATCAGGTCGGCACCATGATCGAGCTGCCGCGCGCAGCCCTCAAGGCCGGCGAAATCGCCGAGACCGCGGAGTTCTTCTCCTTCGGCACCAACGATCTCACGCAGACCACATTCGGCATCAGTCGCGACGATGCCGCGAGCTTCCTTGGCGCCTATACGGAATTGGGGATCTTGCCGACCGATCCGTTCGTATCGATCGACCGCGAGGGGGTCGGCGAGCTGGTCAAGACCGCCGCCGAACGGGGCCGCAACACGCGCCGCGACCTCAAGCTCGGCATTTGCGGCGAACACGGCGGCGACCCGGCCTCCGTGGCGTTCTGCCACGAAATCGGGCTCGACTATGTATCGTGCTCGCCGTACCGGGTGCCGATTGCCCGCCTCGCCGCCGCGCAGGCCGCGCTCGGCAGGAGCGCGGCAAGCACGGCGTAGGGTCCTGTGTAGGATGGGTTTGAGCGATAGCGAAACCATCGGCGGGCGTGTTGCGTGGAGAGGCCAGGGTGGTTTCGCTGGCGCTGCAACCCATCATCCTACGGCCCCTTTCCAGCCCCCGCCGGCGTGAACAGAATGAACATGTTGGCGACCACGATGGTGGCGGCCAGATAATAGAAAGTGGCGATGATGCCGTAGTGGTCGGCGATCACGCCGCCGATCAGGGGGCCGACAGCGGCGCCGACGGCCTGCGCCCCGAACAGAATGCCGATGCTGGTGCCGCCGAGTTCCCTGGGCGTCGCGTCGAGGAGCCATGCCTGCAGCACGGCGCGGATCGCGAACAGGAAGAAGCCCAGAAAGGCCACGAACAGCGCGAAAGCCGGCGAGCGCCCGGCGAATGCCATGAACAGCAGCACCACGCCGGACATCGCCATGCTGGTCATGATGATGTTGCGGCGGCCCATCCGGTCGGACAGGTGGCCGCTGATCGGCGCTGCCGCAAATCCGGCGGCCTGCAGCGCAAACAGGCTGCCGCCGACCCAGGCGGGCGAATAGCCCATCTCGTTCGCCAGAAAGACCGGAAGGAAGGTGAGAAGCGTCATCGCCGTCATGGCCCGTACCGCCGAGCCGAGCGAAAGCATCAGCACGGTGCGATTGCCAAGCAGGAGGCGGACGCCGGCAAGGGAATGGAGGGCGGCGCCCTGCGGCCTGCCCGGACTTGATCCGGAGGTCGAGCCGTCACGCAAATCGAGGCCGCCGTCCCGGCCGAGCAACAGCAGAAGCAGAACCGATGCAGCCATGCCCGGGACGACGTTCATCACGACAACATCGCGCCAGCTAAACATCGTGAGCAAGGCGCCGACCGCGAGCGGCGCTATGGCATCGCCGAGATTACCGCCCATGGCGTGGATCGACACCACGAGCCCGCGCCGCTCCGGATGGCTTTGCGCCAGCAGCGGAATGGCGGTCGGATGCCAGAGATTATTGCCGACACCGACCAGCGCGGCGCAGACGAGCAGCATCCAGTAGCTGTGGGAGAAGCCCATCACGAGGTACGGCAGGCCGACCCAGGACAGCGCCACCGCCATCAGCAATCCCTTGCGGCCGATCGCATCGACCGCCATGCCGCCCGGGAGGTTGGAGAGCGCGCCGGCGACGAATTGGCAGGTGAGAATTGAGCCGATCTGGCTGAAGGAGAGGCCGAGTTCGTTGCCGATCAGCGGGAGCAGCAGGTAGAACGTTGACGGATACCAATGGGTCATCATGTGGCCGGCGGAGATCAGCCACACCTCGCGAAACGAGCCGCGGGCGGCTGTCTCGGCCGTAATCGTTGTCATTCCTCCTCCCCGGGGACCGCGGGCGTCCCGCTTGCCGTTTTTTCATACTGTGGCTGCTGAATTTCAACAAGTAACACCGGTGCGCGCCGATTTGAAAGCTGCGGCAGACGCGTAATAGTCATGCCGTCATGACATCGCTTCTTCAGACCTTCGCCATCGGTTCGTAGGATGGGTTGAGCGCAGCGAAACCCATCATCGGTCGACCCACCAGGCGCGGCCCTGATGGGTTTCGCTGCGCTCAACCCATCCTACGGATCTACCGACGACTCGGCGGTGGCCAGAACCTACTCCGCCGCAATCCTCGCCATATCCCGCAGCGTGAAATGATCGCCTTCCGGCGTCATGCTGAGGCGGCGGCGATGGAAGGCCGCGAGCGTCGAGCGGTGGCCGATGGAAATCACCGTGGTCTTGGGCAGGCGGTCAGCGAGCACGGCGTACATCCCGGCTTCGAGATTTTCGTCGAGCGCGGATGTTGATTCGTCGAGGAACAGCCAATCCGGCTGCATCAGCAGGGCGCGGGCGAGCGCGACGCGCTGCTGCTCGCCGCCTGACAGGCGCTGCGACCAGACGTCCTCGCGATCCAGCTGGTCGACGAGGCCGCCGAGCTGCGCGTCGTGAAGCGCCCTGACGATGGCGTCGTCACCATAGGCGCCGGGTTCCGCCGGATAGGTCACGGCGGCGCGCAGCGTGGCGATCGGAATGTAGGGTTTCTGCGGCACCACCATTACGGTCGCGCCCTCGGGGATGCGAATCTGCCCCTCCCCGTAGGGCCAGATTCCGCCGATGGCGCGGAACAGCGTCGACTTTCCGGATCCGGACGGGCCCGTCAGCAGCACGTTCTCGCCGCGCGCCAAGGTGAGCTCCCTCGCCGAGACGATCTGGCGCCCGGTCGGCAGGGCGACGTCCACGTTTTCGAGGCCGATCTGCGGCGCGATGGCCGGCGCCGGCAGGCGTGTCGGGCCAGCGGCATCGAGCGCCTGCGCCTGCTCAATCGCGTGATCAAAGGACGATAGACGGTCGACGACCGATTTGAACCCCGCGAGCGAGGTGTAATAGGTGATGAAAAACGTGAGTGCGTCAGCCACGGTCCTGAAGGCTTGCGCGGTCTGCGTCATGACGCCGAGCTGAATTGTGCCGGCGAAATAAAACGGCGCCGTCAGGACATAAGGTATGATAGGCGAGATCTGCCCGAAGCCCTGGCTGAACGCCGTCACTCTCATGCGCCGATAGATGAGGGCAAGGAAATTGGCAATGAGGGCGCGGAAGCGATGTCCGATCATGTTCAACTCGGCGCGTTCACCCCCCAGAAGCGCGACCTGCTCGGTGTATTCGCGCAGGCGGGCGAGCGAGAAGCGGAAATCGGCCTCCATATGTTGCCGCTCGAAATAGAGACGAATAAGCGGTCGTCCGATCATGTGGGTAATGAGGGTGCCGCTCGCCGCATAGATCAGCGCCACCCAGAACAGAAATCCTGGCGCCTTGATATCGGTACCGGGCAGAGCGAAGTTTTCTGACAGGGTCCACAACACGATCGAGAAGGACACCAGGGTGGACACGGTCGAGATCAGCAGGATCGACAAATCGTAGATTCCGTAAGCCGTGTTGGCGCCGTCGGTGCCGCCATTGATGAAACGGAAGATGTCCTCCGCGATGCGCTGATCGGGGTTGTCGGTCTGATGTTCGAGCAGGCTGATGCGATAGTGATTATGCGATCGGAGCCATCGCGTGACGAAATGGTCCGTGAGCCAGCGCCGCCACCGGATCACCAGCATGTACTGCACAAAGAATTCGACGACCGTCATCCCGACGTACAGGAACGCCCACGGCGTGAAGACGAACAGGAGCTGGTGCCAGAATGCAGCCGCATCGTGGCTCTGAATGGCATCGAACCAGTCACGGTTGAAGAACGACAGCCGGAGGTTGACGCCGACTTCCGCCTGATTGATCAACACCAGGAACACCACCATGGCGACGGCGATGCGGCGCTCCGTGGCGGTGAACGGCCGGAACGGCCAGATGCGCGCCTCGGCCTGGTCGGCCGCATTGAAGTAGCGGTCGGCAATCCGCATGATCTGGCCCACCACTCCGATCTGCGCGACGAGGTAGACGAGAATCGAAAAGATCGCGACGGTCAGGGGGAGCGACTCGGGCGGCAGATACTCCGCATAGGCGGCCGGCCAAAGCTCCACCTTGCCGGCGAGCACCGCAACCCCGAACACGATGGTTTCGGTGGAGAAGATGCCGATGAAAATCTTGAGAAAGCTCGATGTCCCGATGGCGCCGTACGTGGTGAGCGCACACAGCAGAGCTACGGCGGCAAGAACCAGGGTGGTGAGGTCGTGGACGGTCAGGCCGACTGCAAGCGCCACTATGCCGAACAGTCCGACACCAATGCTCAAGTGTTTCATGGGATGATCCGGGGGCCCTCCTTACCCCCGCCCGGGTGCGGAGAGAGAAGGGCATGTTTGAGTGTCCGTTAACGCAGACCATAGACCGCCGGCAGAATCTACAGGCGCGGGGTCGCAGTGGAACCTCAGGTAGAAACCTGCGGCCTATGCTTGCCCTCTCCTGTCCGCTAAGCCGCCCCGCTCCTCGATGAACTCGGCCACTGCGTCGACGCCGTCGCCGGCCCGCACATTCGTGAATACGAACGGCCGCGCGCCGCGCATGCGCGAGGCATCGCGCTCCATCACTGCGAGCGAGGCGCCCACATGCGGCGCGAGGTCAACCTTGTTGATGACGAGGAGGTCGGACCGCGTAATGCCGGGGCCGCCTTTGGAAGGAATCTTGTCGCCCGCCGCGACGTCGATGACGTAGACCGTGAGATCGGCGAGCTCCGGCGAGAAGGTAGCCGCCAGATTATCGCCGCCGGATTCGATCAGGATCAGATCGAGGCTCGGGAATCTCGCCTGCATGTCGGCGACGGCCGCAAGATTTATCGAGGCGTCTTCGCGGATCGCCGTGTGCGGGCAGCCGCCGGTTTCGACGCCGGCGATGCGCTCGGCCGGCAGGGCGCCGGAGCGCACCAGGTACTCGGCATCCCACTTGGTGTAGATATCGTTGGTGATCGCAGCGATGTCGTAGTGGTCGCGCAGGCGCTTGCAAAGCGCGTCCATCAGGGACGTCTTGCCGGAGCCCACCGGGCCGCCGATGCCGACGCGAAGCGGGCCGTGGGGATTGTTGGTCATGACCGGAACAGCCGCGTATACTGCGTCTCGTGCCGCATGCCGGCAATGTCGGCGCGCAGCGTGGCAGAGCCGATATCGTCGAGCGCGGTTGCGGGCGCAACCTGCGCTGTCTGCGCGATCTCCGCTTCGAGCGCGGCCAGCACGCGCTGGCCGTCGGTCTGGCCGAGGGGAACGAGCCGCACGCCGGCCGACACCAGGGTGGATACAACGCCGTGCAGAAAGGCGTGCAGCGCAGGGACAAGCGCGATGCCGTGCCCCGCGCACGCCGCCGCAACCGCGACCGGATAGGCGAGGGGACCATTCCAGGCGGCCGTGAGCCGGTCCAGCGCCGGAGTCGGCCACGCCGCCCGCGTGATCTGCCGGAAGGCCTGGCCCTGCGCAGTTGTTTCCAGGAAACGTTCCCTGGAGCCGACGAGCGCCGCCGCAAGCTCGGCCGTGGCCGCCAGGGCGCGGTCATCGCCGGCCGCGGCGGCGCGGTGCGCATGGCAGAAAATCGCGGCGTCGCAGAACACGCTGCCGTGGCGGATCATGGCTGTGAGCCAGCCGGTCAGGGATGCGGCCTCGCGAATGTCGCCCGCCTCAACGGCCCATTCGAGGCCGCCGGAATACGAGAATGCGCCGACCGGATAGGCGGGCGACATCCAGGTCATCAAGCGGTAGAGGGGGGCGAGGTTTGCCGCGAGGGCTTCGCTAAAGTCAAAGTTGTCATGCCCCGCGAAGGCGGTGCATCCAGTAACCGCGGTGCTGCCGGCCATCCTGACGCCCTGTCCTGCGCGACGTTCCGTGCATACTGGATCGCCCGCTTTCGCGGGCGATGACAAGTTGGCGGCGGGGAAACTCTGAGCGCGGCCGCCACCCTCGCCATGTCGGTGCCCGTATGCCCCGCGCTCCGGCTCGAACGGCGCTTCAATCGGCGTCAGAACTGCGCCCAGCCCGCTCAGCATCTCCTCCAGCACGCGATCGCGCCGCATCCGCAGCCTGCCGCCGACGATCTCAACTTCGGTATGGCGATTGCCGAGATGCCATGCGAGACGCGCCATGATGGCGGTTTGTTGCGCGCCGCCTTCCGCCGCGATCTCGACGAGCGGCTCGGGTCTGGCGACGATGGCGACGACCGCGCCGTCATCGAGCAAAAGTCCGTCGCCGTCGCGCAACGCGGTCGCTTCAGGCAGATCGAGCAGAAACTTGCCCCCGCGCTCGCCGGTCATGACGATCCGCCGCCTGAACCGCTCATCGGCGTCGAGCACCACGCGGTCGCTCGCCTCAGCGGCGCGCCACGCTCCGGCGCGCAACACCTGCGACGCCCGCTTCACCGTGCGTATGCGCTCAAGAACCTCGGGTTTCATCAAAACAGAAAATACCTCTGGGCCATCGGCAGCACGTCGGCTGGCGCGCAGGTCAAAAGCTCGCCGTCCGCCTTTACTTCGTACGTTTCGGGATCAACAGCGATGTCCGGGGTCGCGCCGTTGTGGATCATGCTCGCCTTGGTGATGTCGCGGGTGTGCTCGACGGCGACCAATTCTTTTTCCACGCCGAGCTTGTCGCGCAAGCCGGCTCTCATCGCGGCATTGGAGACGAACACCAGCGCGCTCGCGGTCAGCGCCTTGCCGAAGGCGCCGAACATTGGCCGGTAGTGCACGGGCTGCGGCGTCGGGATCGACGCGTTGGGATCGCCCATGGGAGCCGCCACGATGGCGCCGCCCTTGATGACAAGGTCGGGCTTAACGCCGAAAAAGGCCGGCGACCACAGCACGAGATCGGCAAGTTTGCCGGTCTCGACAGAGCCGACATGTTTTGACACGCCATGCGCAATCGCCGGATTGATGGTGTATTTGGCGACATAGCGCTTCGCGCGGGCGTTATCGCTGTCGCCCTTGTCCTCCGGTAGCCGGCCGCGCTGCTTCTTCATCTTGTCGGCGGTCTGCCAGGTGCGGATGATGACCTCGCCGACACGGCCCATCGCCTGGCTGTCCGACGACATCATGGAGAGCGCGCCGAGGTCATGCAGGATATCCTCGGCCGCGATGGTCTCCTTGCGGATGCGGCTCTCCGCGAACGCCAGGTCTTCGGCGATGGCCGGATCAAGGTGATGGCACACCATCAGCATGTCGAGATGCTCGTCGATGGTGTTGCGGGTGAACGGCCGGGTGGGATTGGTCGAAGAGGGCAGCACGTTCGCCAGGCCCGCCACTTTGATGATGTCCGGCGCGTGGCCGCCGCCGGCGCCTTCGGTGTGGAAGGCGTGGATGGTGCGGTGTTTGAATGCCTTGATGGTCTCCTCAACAAACCCTGACTCGTTGAGGGTGTCCGTGTGGATCATCACCTGGATGTCGTGGTCGTCGGCGACCGACAGGCAGCAGTCGATTGCGGCGGGCGTCGTGCCCCAGTCCTCGTGCAGCTTGAGGGCGCAGGCGCCGGCCCTGATCTGCTCTTCGAGCGCCGCCGGCCGCGAGGCGTTGCCCTTGCCGGCAAAGCCGAGGTTCATCGGAAACGCGTCGGCCGCCTGGATCATGCGGCTGATGTGCCATGGTCCTGGCGTGCAGGTGGTGGCGTTGGTGCCGGCGGCCGGTCCGGTGCCGCCGCCCAGCATGGAGGTGATGCCGGACATCAGCGCTTCTTCCACCTGCTGCGGGCAGATGAAGTGGATGTGGGTGTCGAAGCCGCCGGCGGTGAGGATCTTTCCTTCGCCCGCGATTACCTCGGTGCCGGGACCGATCACGATGGTGACGCCCGGCTGGATGTCGGGATTGCCGGCCTTGCCGATCGCGGAAATTCTCCCCTCCTTGAGGCCCACATCGGCTTTGACGATGCCCCAGTGATCGAGGATCAGCGCATTGGTGATGACGGTGTCGACGGCTCCCTCGCGGTTGGTGGTCTGGCTTTGCCCCATGCCGTCGCGGATCACCTTGCCGCCGCCGAACTTCACCTCCTCGCCGTAGACGGTGAAATCCTTCTCCACTTCGATGATGAGATCGGTATCGGCAAGCCGCACCCGGTCGCCGGTGGTGGGGCCGAACATGTCGGCGTAGACGGAGCGAGAGACCGTGGTGGCCATAGGAGTTCCTTTCAGGGGACCAGCGCGAAGGCCGGACTCGATGTCGCCCGCTCGTCGAACGTGTAGGTTGGCGCGGCGCCGGCCTCGCGATTGAGCGCGGCAATGAGGTAGTCCGCGAAATCCGCATTCCCTTCGCGGTACCACTGAAGGGCTGTCATGACGGCGCTCCGTCCCTCTATGTCCAGCTCGGCCCGCGAAAGAAGGATTTCCACGCTCGCAATCAATGCAGCCCTGTCGAGCCGGTGGCTACGGAGCAGGGTCCAGGCGAGTTCAGCCAGCACGACGACGGAAATCCGAACCGAGGCAGGAGGCGCCCCCGAAAGCAACTTGAGCGCCGCCTTGAGCTGATTAGCGTCGTCATGAACGCACAGCCTGACCAGCACGTTTGTGTCGACACCGATCAACTGCCAGCCCTCTGGTTTCGAGTCCGCTTCCACTCTTCGAACTCGCGACGCTCGTTCCATTCGCGGCTGATCCGGTCGTGTTTCTCGGCGAGATATTCGCCTATGGCCTCATCCATCTCGGCTACGGTGACCGGGTGCCCCCTGGGAGGCAGCTTAAGCTCCTCAAGACTATCGAAGATGCTCTTGTTTCTGGCCAGCAGCCGGACTGACCGGTCAGCATCGTCAACATAGAAATCGACGATGTCTCCAGTCTTGAGATCGAAATGTTCACGCACGGCCGACGGTATCGTGATCTGGCCCTTCGAGGACATTTTGGCTTGATAATGAGCCATTGCCTATATTCCTTACTTCTTTGTGATGATCTTACGATACACAATTTAGTAAGGAAAGTCAGATTTTCCCCATCACCTCCTGGCGAAATCCATAAACCGTGCGCGAGCCGGCAAGCGCCACCAGCGTCACTTCGCGAGTCTGGCCGGGTTCGAACCGCACCGCCGTTCCGGCTGCGATGTCGAGCCGCATCCCGCGCGCCCTGTCGCGGTCGAACTTCAATGCGGGATTGGCCTCGAAGAAATGATAGTGGCTGCCGACCTGGATCGGCCGGTCGCCGCTATTGGCGACGGTCAGCGTCACGGTCGCACGGCCGGCGTTGAGTTCGATGTCGCCGGGCTGCGTGATGATTTCGCCTGGGATCATGTGATGTCCTCCGGTCCCTCCGTTCATCTGATCGGCTCGTGCACGGTGACGAGCTTCGTGCCGTCCGGGAACGTCGCTTCGACCTGTATTTCGGGGATCATCTCGGCGATGCCGTCCATGACCTGATGGCGCGCGATCACGTGGGCGCCGGCCTGCATCAGCTCTGCGACGGTCCTGCCGTCGCGCGCCCCCTCCATGATGAAATCGCTGATGAGCGCGACCGCTTCGGGGTGGTTGAGCTTGACGCCGCGCTCAAGCCGGCGGCGGGCCACCATAGCGGCCATGGCGATCATGAGCTTGTCTTTTTCGCGAGGTGTCAGGTGCATGGCGGCGGGATCGCAATCGGTTGAGACCCCTCCCCGCAAGCCGGGGACAGGAGGGGGAGCGGTTCGGGTCAGTTGAGCCAGATTCGTGGCAAGGCGGAGCGGCCGACGGCAGATAGCAGCACAACAAGGTCATGACGTAGCGCAGCGCCGTGCCCCGCGACTAGGCGGGCAAGGGCGATGTCATTCCACTCAGAGATGCCGACCTCGCCGCGAAACCGTCCCGAAGCTGCGCGCACCGCCGCAACCGCAGCGTCATCGCTCGGGACGATCAGCACGGCGCCGAGCGCGGTGCAGCCGGCTGCAACCGCAGGCTCGCTGAGGCGACAGGCGACGCGGCCGTCGAAGCGCAGGCTCTCGGCAAAGATCAGACGACCGCCGCGCCGGATCTGCCAGCGGTCGATGATGCGGCCCTCATGCACGGTTTCGCCCATGGCGGAGCGCCCGAACACGATCATCTCGGCCAGCAGCAGCTTCGCGGCCGGGGCGAGCGCAATCGTGATGGTTCTGGCGAGGCGGGCGCGGTCGAAAAGGATCGTTTCCTGGGGCAGCCACGTGAGTTCAGCGCCCTCGCTGAGGCTCGCTGCCACGTCAACGCAGGCATCAGGGCCGAGGGAGCGATAGATCTTTTCCGCCGCCGCAGTTGTCACCGTAAGCTGAGCACCGGCGCCAAGCATAACGTCGACCGCGAAACGATCGCCGCCCGCGATGCCGCCAGCCGTGTTGACCAGCACGGCCTCGGGCGGACCCGCGCCTGCGTGGGGAAACCGTACCCGCAGCGAGCCGTCCTCGCGAATGGTGGTGCGCTTCGTCCCGCGCGGCGTCGCGGCGAGCGCGAGGGACACGCGGCCGCGGGCGCGGTTGGCTGCGAAGGTGGCGCCGTTTTCACCTCCCCCTGGAAGGGGGAGGTCGCCCCGCGCGAGCGGGCCGGGAGCAGGTGGCGGCGGTTCCGCATAGGCGGCGGCCGAATCAAGCGCGGCGCAGCCATCACCCCACCCGGGATTACCTTCGGCAATCCGACCCTCCCCTTGCAGGGCAGGGTGAGAGGACGCGGTCGCTGCGTGCTGCGATGCAGGGTATCGCGAGTGTGCCCGCCGCATGGCTACAGCTCAAATTGCAAGCGCACGTTTCAGCGCCTTCTCGTCAATATCGGCGCGCGTGCTCGCATAGACGACCTGGCCGCGATCCATCACGGCGAAATGGTCGCCGAGTTCGCGGGCAAAGTCGAGATATTGTTCCACCAGCACGATCGCCATCTCGCCGAGACCGCGCAGATAGGCAATGGCGCGGCCGATATCCTTGATGATCGAGGGCTGGATGCCCTCGGTCGGCTCGTCGAGCAGCAGGAGGCGCGGCCGCATGACGAGGGCGCGCCCGATTGCGAGCTGCTGCTGCTGGCCCCCGGAGAGGTCGCCGCCGCGCCGTCGCAGCATGCCGCCGAGCACCGGAAAGAGTGAGAACACCACCCCCGGAATGGTGCGGTCGCCGCGCTTGAGCGGCGCGAAGGCGGTTTGCAGGTTCTCCTCGACGGTCAGCAGCGGGAATATCTCGCGGCCCTGCGGCACATAAGCGATGCCGCGCCGGGCCCGCTCGTAGGGCGGCAGCAAGGTGATGTCCTTACCTTCCCAAGTGATGGTCCCCCTGCTCACCGGATGCTGGCCGACCAGCGCCCGCAGCAGGCTGCTCTTGCCGACGCCATTGCGCCCGAGCACACAGGTCACGGTGCCAGGCGCGGCCTTGAGCGAAATGCCGCGCAGCGCCTGCGCGGCGCCGTAGTGAAGGTCGATGGCGTTTACTTCGAGCATCAGCAGCCTCGCTCCGGCGCGCAGGCTCGCAGAGTGGGCAAAGGCGTCGTGAGCGCCTCGTTGGATTTCCATGGCCTCGCGCGCCGTTGCCCACCGGACCGCATGAGGGCGGCGTCGTAATCCCGCGTTGCGGTGGGCAAAGGCGGGACAGACCGAAGAAACCGAAGCAGCCCCTCGCACCTGCCTTTGCCCACCCTACGAGCCACCGGCCTCGCCGCGCTCACGTGGTCACCTCCCCAGATAAACTTCGATCACCCGCTCGTTCTCAGAGACCTGATCAATGGAGCCCTCCGCGATGACCGTACCCTCGTGCAGGACCGTCACTTTGACGCCGAGTTCGCGCACAAAGGCCATGTCGTGCTCGACCACCATGACGGTGCGCGTGCGGTTGATCTCGCGCAGGAGCTCCGCGGTCTGGTGCGTCTCGGCGTCGGTCATGCCGGCAACCGGCTCGTCGACAAGCAGGAGCTTCGGTTCCTGGGCGAGCAGCATGCCGATCTCAAGCCATTGTTTCTGCCCGTGGGAAAGGCTGCCGGCGAGGCGCGAGCGCAGCGCGCCAAGCCGGATGGTCTCGAACAGGCGATCGATGCGCGTCGCTTCGTCGATGCTCTCGCGCCACATCAAGGCGGCGCGGGCGCGGCGGTCGGCTTTGAGGGCAAGGCGGAGATTATCTTCGACCGTATGACTCTCGAACACGGTGGGTTTCTGGAACTTGCGGCCGATGCCAAGCTCCGCGATGTCGCTTTCATCGAGTTCAGTGAGACGGTGAACGCCGTCGAAGAGCACGTCGCCCTTCTGCGGCCGCGTCTTGCCGGTCACGACGTCCATCATGGTTGTTTTACCGGCGCCGTTCGGGCCGATGATGGCGCGCATTTCGCCGGCATCGATCGTCAACGACAACTCGTTGAGCGCCAGAAAGCCGTCAAATGAGACGGAAACGCCGTCGAGATAGAGCAACGCGGAAGTCTCGCGTCCTTCCATCACACTCACTCCGCCGGCGCTGGCGCACCGACCGGCTCCGGATCGGGATCGGGCGTCTCAGGTTTGCGGCGGCTCGCCCACAAATGCCGGATGGTGCCGACGATGCCGCGCGGCAGCAGCAGGGTCACGCCCACGAACAAGCCGCCGAGCACAAACAGCCAATAGGGCGCGAGTGCGCCCGAGGTGAAGTAGGTCTTGCCGTAGTTGACCACGACGGCGCCGAGGATCGCGCCCGTCAGCGTGCCGCGGCCGCCGACCGCGACCCAGATCACCTCCTCGATGGAATTGGCGGGCGCGAATTCGCTCGGATTGATGATGCCCACCTGGGGCACATAGAGCGCGCCCGCGACGCCTGCCATGCAGGCCGACAGCGTGAACACGAGGAGCTTGTAGGACTCGACCCGGTAGCCAAGAAAACGCGCGCGCGATTCGGCGTCGCGAATGGCGACCAGCACCTTGCCGAACTTGGAGGTGACGATCGCCCGGCACATCGCGAGCGCCGACGCCAGCACGACGCAGCTAACGGCAAACAGCGCATCGCGCGTGCCGGCTGCCTGAACGTTGAAGCCGAGAATGTCCTTGAAGTCGGTAAGGCCATTATTGCCGCCGAAGCCGAAATTGTTGCGGAAGAAGCCGAGCATGAGGGCGAAAGTGAGCGCCTGGGTGATGATCGACAGATAGACGCCGGTCACGCGGCTGCGGAACGCGAACCAGCCGAACACGAAAGCGAGCAGGCCCGGCACCAGCAGGACCATCACGGCCGCGTAAGCGAAGGAATTGAAGCCCCACCAGTAGAACGGCAGGTGGTCCCAGTTCAGAAACACCATGAAATCCGGCAGGACCGGGTTGGCATAGACGCCGCGGGCGCCGATCTGGCGCATCAGGTACATGCCCATAGCGTAGCCGCCGAGGGCGAAGAAGGCGCCGTGGCCGAGCGAGAGGATGCCGCAGTAACCCCAGATCAGGTCGATCGAAAGCGCGAGCAGCGCATAGCAGGCGTATTTTCCCCACAGCGCGACCAGATAGGTCGGCACGTGGAACGGCTGTTCGGGCGGCAGCGCGAGGTTAAGAGCAGGCACCGCCGCCGCGAGGGCGAGGATGACGAGGATGAAAGGCGCGACGCTGCGGTCGAAGAAGGAGGTCATGCTTCGACCGCCCGGCCCTTGAGCGCGAACAGTCCGCGCGGGCGTTTTTGAATGAACAGGATGATCAGCACCAGGATCGCAATCTTGCCCAGCACGGCGCCGGCCATCGGTTCGAGGAACTTATTGGCGATGCCGAGCGTCATCGCGCCTAACAGGGTGCCCCACAAATTGCCCACACCGCCAAACACCACGACCATGAAGCTGTCAATGATGTAACCCTGGCCGAGATTGGGGCTCACATTGTCGATCTGTGACAGCGCCACGCCGGCGATGCCCGCGATGCCGGAGCCGAGCCCGAAGGTGAGGGCGTCGATGCGGCCGGTGCGAATGCCCATTGCGGCTGCCATCGCGCGATTTTGCGTGACGGCGCGCATTTCCAGGCCCAGCCGCGTGAAGCGCAACACAGCGAGGAGCGTTACGAACACCGCGAGAGCAAAGCAAATGATCCACAGCCGGTTATAAGTGATATTGAGATGGCCGGCCTCGAAGGCGCCGCTCATCCAGCTCGGGTTTGAAACCTCGCGATTGGTCGGCCCGAAGGCCGTGCGGACTCCCTGCTGAAGAATGAGCGACAGGCCCCAGGTGGCGAGCAGGGTTTCGAGCGGCCGGCCATAGAGGAAACGGATGATGCCGCGCTCGATCAGCATGCCGACCAGCCCGGCAATGACGAAGGCTGCCGGCACTGCAATGAGCAGCGAATATTCGAGCAGTCCCGGATAGGCCGCATAGGTCGTGCGCGCCAGTTCCTGGATCACGAACGTGACGTAGGCGCCGATCATCACCATCTCGCCATGCGCCATGTTGATGACGCCCATGACGCCGAACGTGATCGCAAGCCCGATCGCAGCGAGCAGGAGCACCGACCCGAGCGAGAGCCCATACCAGGCGTTTTGCGCGAGGTCCCACAGCGCCAGCTCATTGCCGATCGCCGCGATCGCGCGCTTCGCCGCCGCCGCGACGGCGTCCGGCGCATCGGCCGGCAATCCCTGCAGCAGGGCCACGGAATCCTGGTCGCCTCTGGCGCGGATCACTGCGACGGCGTCGATCTTGTCGGCCTCGCTGGCGTCGTCCGAGTTGAGGATGATGGCTGCGCGGGCTTCATTGAGAACGCGCTTGATGGAGGGATCGGTTTCCTTGTCGATCGCGCCCTCGACCGCCGGCAGCAGGTTGGCTTCATGCGACTTGAACACCGCCTGGGCGGCATCGTAGCGCTTCGCCCGGTCAGGCGACAGCAGCGTGAGGCTGCCAAGCGCAGCATCTATTGCGCGCCGCAGCCGATTGTTGATTCCCACGGTGTCAATGTCCGCTGGTTCGCCGCCGGAGACCGGCATTGCGGTTGCGGCGTCATGGAGCGCGCCCGCTGCGTCCTTGTAGAAGACCCTTTTCTGCTCGGCGCTGTAAAGCAGCCGGCCGTCTTGCAAGGCGTCGAGGATCAGCGCCGCGCGGGGGTCGCCGCTCTCGGCGACTGCGGTGATGCCTTCGGCGATCTCGCCAAAGTCATCGGTGGCGAAATGGGCGAGCGCCTCTTCAAGGCCCGCAGCACGGAGCGGCGCGGCCGCCAGCGTCAGCGCGACGGCGACCAGAATCGCGACCCAGCGACCCGCACGGAAGCCGGCATTATGGAATTGCATCGCCAAAACGTCCCGAGAACCGCGCATACTGCCTCTCGAACCTGATCATAGCATAAGCAAAGGCGGTGCCATGGCGGCTCGCGGGGCCCGGGGCGGCAGGTCAGAACGCCGCCCAAGGGACGCAGACACCCGTCCTTCGCGGCAAAAGCTCCAGCGGGCAAATCCGGCTTGGGACTGCCCGGGCAGCCCAGCGGCTGCAAATCAATCGAAGGTTGTTGTTGCGAATACTTATATGTTGTATTTCCGTCACAACCAGAGAATTTTCGAATAGGATCAATATTTGGCGCTTCGAATCTCCGGTCGCCTGTATATTCATCACGATTGCAAAATCGTTGCAAAAAGTGAGGCTTAGCCTTCTCTACTCTGCCCTAAAAGTAATCAGAGAGCTATTATCAGCAATCTGTAAGCTTTTCCATCAAATGATCTGCTGATTGACAGTAAATGCGGCGCTGATACTAGGCGAAACGCCGGAGGATTCTCTAACGGAGGGGGTGCAAGTGAAATTCTCGACGACAGCCAGTACCTTGTCTGCAGGAGCCCTATGCCTGGGGTTCGCATGCGGCGTTGCTAACGCAGCCGATCTGCCGCTCAAAGCGCCACCAGCGCCGGTGTTCGATCAACTCGATGTCCATGGTATTTTTGATCTGACTTTCGCGAATGATTACATGACGCCGCGCGGGCTGTTGGTGACCCGCACCGGGCTGACGACGCAGGCCTTGCTGGGCCTCTCCCTCGATGTCTACAAAAATCCAGGTGGATTTATCAACGACATCTCCATCGACTTCGGGGTCTGGAACGATCTCTGGAGCGAACAGAACGATCCGCATGTCGGCTCATGGAATGAGTTCGACTGGTGGGTCGGCGCCAATATCAAATTCGCGCAAGCCTGGACGTTCGGCGTTCATTATTGGGAATTCATCCCGCCGGCTAACGACTTGCCCACGAGCTTTCCGTCCACGGAGCGCAATGTCGAGTTCGCCCTGTCCTATGACGATTCGTGGACGAACTGGCCGGTCACGTTCCACCCTTACGTCAAATTCTGGGATCACACCTCCGGTCCCTCGAATGTCGTCCTCGGCAAGACGAGCGATACCTTCGATGTGGAGCTCGGCATCGTGCCGACAGTCGATCTGAAGAAATACACCGGACTTCCGGTCACTCTGACGGCCCCTACCTGGGTGACGCTCGGACCCGCCGACTTCTGGAACCGGAATGACGGGACGACGAACGTCTGCGGCTTGCTGTCGAATCAACCCTGCGCTTTCAGCAATGCCGGGGTGTTCGCGACCGGGCTGACCGGAAAGACCCCGCTCGACTTCTGGATTCCAAAGCGGCTCGGCAACTGGTACGTGAAGTATGGATTCCAATATTACCACATCATCAACGACGCCTTGCTGGGGGCCCAGGAATTTACCGCGGCTGCCAGCGGCATTTCCACTGTGAACGGCACCTTCCCCGAAGCCCATCGCGATGTGGTTGTCGGCTTCGGCGGCATCGGGTTTACGTTCTGACAGCGCCGAACCTTAAGCGGGAGCGCGTGAACGCGCCCGGGCGTTCTCGCAAAGTGGATGGAGGCATGCTGCGTTCGCGCAGCATGCCTGATCGCGTCTAATTCCCGTCATTTCATGTAACGTTTGCCGTCAGCGCCGCGGCCTATGATCATACCGCGGCAGGCAGCTTGGCGCGCAGGCGTAGCCTGGATAATGGCTGTAATAGCGCCTTCCCCAGAACGGCGGCGGCGGCAGCGCGCTGCCGGCCATGCCGGCCGTAAAATCCGGCGCGCCGGCGGTAGCGTTGCCGAGATATTGCCAGTTCTGTGGCGCGGCTGGTCCCGCCGCCGCCAGAACCAGCGCGGCGAGAGCAAGGGCGGCGGCGCCAATCAGCCGCTTCGATCTCATGATCCGCCTTCTCTGTCAGTACTAAACATCGCGAGGCGACAACGCGCGCCGTGAGCAATTGATCCTGCTCTGAAAGCACAAAAAGCCGGCCGCGGACATGCGCGGGCCGGCTCGTCGCGAAAATGCAATTCTCTCTCGCCTTGCGAGGGCGCCCCTCGCGTGAGCGTGGACGCTGGCGCTCCAAAGTCCGGCAGCGCCCCTGACCGGACGACTTATGTCCCCTCCCCCGTCTGCGAAGGAGGGAACAAGAGAACAACCGACTATCGCCTACCCTACCGTCTCCTTACGACGAGCTTCCGCACTTCTTCGTCACCTTGTTGTAGTTGCCGCATTTGAGCGTGACCCAGTCGGCCTCCAGATCCTTGGAGTCTGGCAAGTATCTGGACCATGCCTCGCCGGGGACGAGGCCGGGGGTCTTCCACACTACGTTGAACTGGCCGTCGCCCCTCACCTCGCCGATGAACACGGGCTTGGTAATGTGGTGATTGGGCAGCATCTTCGAGAGTCCGCCGGTGAGGTTCGGGACTTCGATCCCGGGCAGCGCGTCGATCACCTTGTCGGGATCAGTGCTCTTCACCTTTTCGACCGCCTTCGCCCACATCGCGAAGCCGATGACATGCGCTTCCATCGGATCGTTGGTGGTGCGCTTGGGATTGTTGGTGAATGCGTGCCACTTCTTGATGAAGTCTTCATTCGCTTTGCTCTTGATCGACTCGAAGTAGTTCCACGCCGCAAGGTGCCCGATCAGCGGCTTGGTGTCGATGCCGGCGAGTTCTTCTTCGCCGACCGAAAACGCCACCACCGGGATGTCCTTGGCCTTGACGCCCTGGTTGCCGAGTTCCTTGTAGAAGGGCACGTTGGCGTCACCGTTGATCGTCGAGACGACGGCGGTCTTCTTGCCGGCAGAACCGAATTTCTTGATTTCGGCGACCCGGGTCTGCCAATCCGCGTGACCGAACGGAGTGTAATTGATCGAGATGTCCTCGTCCTTGACGCCCTTCGATTTGAGGTAGGCCTCGAGAATCTTGTTGGTGGTGCGCGGATAGACATAATCGGTGCCTTCCAGCACCCAGCGCTTCACCTTCTCCTCCTTCATGAGGTAGTCCACAGCGGGGATAGCCTGCTGGTTCGGCGCGGCGCCCGTGTAGAAGACATTCCGCTCGCTCTCCTCGCCCTCATACTGCACCGGATAGAACAGGATGCTGTCGAGCTCCTTGAACACCGGCAGGACCGACTTGCGCGACACCGATGTCCAGCAGCCGAACACCACGGCCACCTTGTCCTTGCTGATCAGCTCGCGCGCCTTTTCGGCGAACAGCGGCCAGTTCGAGGCCGGGTCCACGACCACCGGCTCGAGTTTCTTGCCGAGCAGGCCGCCCTTCTTGTTCTGCTCGTCGATGAGCATCAGCATGACGTCCTTCAAGGTCGTCTCGCTGATCGCCATTGTCCCCGACAGCGAATGCAGGATGCCGACCTTGATGGTGTCCTGCGCTTTGGCGGGCAGCGCCGTCGCCAGGCCCAAGGCGAATCCGGCCGCAGCCGCAAGCCAACGGCAAGATTGCGGTCGCGCCGCGACCGCTGCGAATGAATTGAGCATCTCGGAATCCTCTGATTGACGCCTGAAACGTTAAGCGAGCGATCTGGCACCGTTCGCACCAGGAGACGGGGCAAGGAGCGTGCCACCCGCTTCCCGGCGCCTCGCCGTCCGAATTTCGATCCGGTTCCGCAGGAGCGAGGCGTCTCTGCCGAAATAATAGCCTTGCGTCCAATAACTGAGCAGAGCCGCTCGCCTAATAAGACAGCAACCGTGGTCGGCGCCGAGTGCGAGCTGCGGCGCGGGAACGAGAACCGCTTGTCAACCCAGGCAAAATAGCCGAAATCCGGCAGCAGCGAGTGGCGACTCCGTGAAAAACTGCAGATGGACCAGCAGCCTCATCGCCCTGCTTTCGTTTGCTCAGAATCTGGTCATCGCTCGCGACGGATCACCGAGAAAGCGAAGTTTCGGCCGAAATTCTGCGCGTAGGCCAGCTTGATCCAGAACATCGCGAGCGGCTCGAGGAGGCGCGCGGCCGTCAAGCGGCCGGCGTCGATCGCCTCGAAGCCCAGCTCTTCTGCGAGCTTTGCAACGACTGTTTTGGCCTCGGCGTCGTCGCCTGCCAGCGGCATCATCGGTTTCGCCGCGAAAGCGTGCGCAGTCGCCATGTTTCCTGCGCCAGTGGTGTTGAAGGCCTTGACCACCCGGGCAGCGGGCGTCAGGCGCGCCACCGTTTCGCCCGCCGAGTCGTTGAATCCCAGCGCGAGTTCAAGTTCTCGCGTGAGGGGATTGGTCGCGTCGATCACAATCTTGCCGGCAAGCGAGCCGGCAGCCTGCAGCGCCTCCGCAACCGCGGGCCAAGGCACGGCGAGCACGACAACATCGGCGTCCGCGGCTTCCTTCAAAGAGACGACGCGGAACCCCTGCGCCGCCACCGTATCGGCGTTCTTTCCGCTCGCCGCACGAAGAGCATAAACCACGTCATGACCGCACTTGCGCCAGCCGGCCCCAAGCGCCTGCCCGACATTCCCGGCTCCGATTATCGTGATGTCCATGGCAACCTCCTTACGGACGACCCTACGTCTCACCAATCAGTAGCGGAGTGAGCGTCAATTTTTGACATATGCCATATGCCGCGACCGAACCGCGCGGCGCCATAAAATTGCCCACGAGCGATTGTGGGCGCCGGAGAGCGGGTGTAATTGTCCCGACCGGGGCGGACTCAAGAGTGGTGCCGGGCTGTGAAGGGGTGCGTATTTGCGTTTGCGTGCATTGCAGCAACATGTTGTTCGGCATCGGCCGCTGACCTGACGACCACTCTCTCGCGGGAAAACCGGACGATTGTGCTGCTGAACGGCGAGCTCGCGGAAGGCGACGCGGGGCGGTTGCGGGACATCATCAGAGCATCGCTCGCTTCCGGCCGGCCGGTATCAGGGATACGGCTCAACGCGCCGGGCGGCAGCATGCTCGAAGGCGCGAGGCTCGCTGCCGTTATTCAAAATGCGAAGATCGCAACCGTGGTTGCCAGCGGCGCAACCTGCGCAGCAGCCTGCTTTATTGCATTCGTTGCCGGCAGTCAGAGGTTTGTAAGCGTCTCGGCAATGGTCGGGGCTCCGGGCGCCGCTGATAAATCCGGCCAGGAACGCGCCGGCGAAATCCCCCCAATCGTGCGGGTCGTCAAGGAGCTTGGGCTGTTGGACGCAATCGTCGATAAAATGGTCAACACGCGCGAAGGCGAAATCGTCTGGCTGACGCATGACGACCTGCGCGCAATGGGCGCCACAATGACCGGGAGACCCACTCAGCCGAGATAGGGCATTTCGGGGCCGTTGAAGCAAGGGTGGGCACAGGCGCCTGAGAGGGACCGCTGAGGTTTCTGCGGCCTATTGCGCCTTTCCCGCCTCACGAGCCTGTGGATCTTTTTTCGCAGGGTGGGCGCTCTTCGACAAGCTCGGAGCGAAGCGTGCCCGCCAGACCCTCGGAAGGCCGAGCGCTGATGGGCACGGCGCACCCACTCGGCTTGCTCGAGCGCGATCACGCAGCTCGCGGCGCCCGGTCCTCCAGAATTTGAGCATCGAGGAGCGCCACGCGGATGCGCTCAATCTCGGCGGCGCCGAGCTTGACGAGAGGCGGGCGCACCACCGCGCGCGGGAGCCGGCCGAGCAGCACCAAGGCTTCTTTCATCCGGTTGTGCATGTCGACGAACGGATCGGCATAGAAGACGCGGGCGAGCGGATAGATGCGATCGTTCAGCGCCTTGGCGGCGGCGAGTTCATCGGCCTGTACGGCGCGGAACAACTGCGCCTGCAAGTCGGCGATGACACTTCCGGAGCCTGAGAGCAGGCCCTTGCAGCCGAGGACCAGCGAGGAGAACAGCCATGACGAATGGGTGGTGAGCACGTTCACCGGCCGCGGCAGGGCCTGTAGCGTGCGGACTTGCCATTCATGAAGCTGCACGTTGTTGGTCCAGTCCTTGATGGCGCGGATAGACGGCACCGCCTCAATCAGCCGCAACAGTGTGTCCGGGGGATAGCCCTGGCCCGTCGCCAGCGGATACTGGAACGCGATGATCGGCAGGTCGCAAGCCTCCGCAATGCGGCGGAAATGCGCGATCGCCATTTCGGCGTTTTGACCGAGGGTGAATGGCGCCGGCGGAAAGACCAGCAACGCCGAGGCGCCGCCCGCCGCCGCGGCGCGCGCGATGCGAGCGGCCTCAAGACTGCAGTCCGCCCACACGCCATGAACGATCGGCAGCCTGTCGCCGATCTCTTCGCCGGCAATTTCCATCACCCGGCGCTGCTCTTCGAACGTGCAGGAGGCAACTTCCGTCGAGTGTGCATTGACCGTAATGGCGGAAAGCCCGTGGGTCGACGCGACCTGGCGCAGATGAGCGCGAAAGCTTCTTTCGTCGATTGCAAGATCGTCCGTGAAGGGCAGCAATACGGCCGGAATAACGCCCCCGGGAACGAAGGTCGGATGACGGGTCATGAGAGCCTCCTCTCTGCGTGCCCCCCTGCCCTTCCCCGCTTGCGGGGGGAGCAGGGGCGGTGGCTGCCGGGGCGCGAATGTAGCCGATCAGTGCGCCCCCCGCACAGGCAAAAAAATCGGCGGCGCAGAACGCCGCCGCTCCCTGCCAATCCCGCCCCACAAGCGGGGGAGCGCAGGTAATGTCCCCTGAGCGACAAGCGCATTTTTGGGCTATAAAGGCGCTTCAACTCCCCCGCTCGCGGGGGAAAAGTGGTTAAGTGTGGGGGATCACATAAGGATCGCGCAAGATGAAAGATGTTCAAGCCGGATACGCCCGGTTCGCAACAATCGTGGCGCTCGGGTTGCTGGCCGGCGCCATGCCTTTGCGCCAGGCGGCGGCCGAGTCGGTCCGCGATGCGTGCACTCATGACGCCTTCAGGCTCTGCAGTAACACGATACCGAATGTCGGGCGTACCAAGGCGTGCCTGGCAAGACACCGGAGCAGCCTCAGTCCGCAGTGCCAGGCAGCTTTCGCGGGCCGCAGCAAGCATGAGCGTTCCGCGGAGCGCGGTGCACGGGAGCATCCCCCGGAGCGCAGCGCAAAGGAGGGTTCGCCGGAACGCAGCGCACAGGAGGGTTCCCCGGAACGCAGCGCGCAGGAGGCTTCCCCGGAGCGCAGTGCGCAGGAAGGTTCCCCGGAGCGCAGTGCGCCTGAGCGCCGCCACACTACCCCCGCACGCCACTACGCCTCCTATCGCCATTACCGCCGCCATCGCGGCTTCTTTTTGTTTCCGTTCTTACGTCTGTTCTGACGCGCTCCAGGGCGACGCTATCCCTCCGAGCCCTGCAGCGAGCGAGAAGGGCAGCGAGGCGAATGACGCAGGCGATGAGCACTGACGCGCGAGGGGCGATCCTCCCGACCGAGCTTGCGGACGCGCTGTTTGCCTGCGCCCGCACAGGGACGATCGAGGCCGGGCAAACGCTCTTTCTCGCCGGCGATCCGTGCACCGGCTGCTATCGTCTGGTCGAAGGGCTGCTGAAGGTGACGCTCGATCTTGGTCAGGGCCGCGAGCGCATCCTTGCGATCCTCGGACCCGGCGCGCTGGTCGGCGAGCTGTCGGTCATCGATGGCACGCCGCGTTCCGCCTGCGTCACCGCGATAAGGACCTCGAAGCTTGAGTTCGTCAGCCGCGCCGCTTTCGACGAGTTTGGACGCGTCCATCCGGAAATCTTCCGCATTATTTCGGGGGTGCTGGCGCGACGCCTGCGCGATATCAACGGCGCATTGGTGGCAACGAGCTTCCTGTCTGTGAAGGGACGGGCCGCCAGAACCCTGCTGCTCCTCGCCGATGCATTCGGCAAGGATGTCGGAGGAGGTCGCATCTTGATCCGGCAAAAAATGAATCAGAGCGATCTAGCCGCCCTTGCGGGTATTGCGCGCGAGAATTTGAGCCGCGTCCTGCGGGACTGGATGGACGCCAAGCTCCTTAGCCGCTTCGCCGGCTACTACTGCGTCGAAGACAAGGCGGGACTCGAGCGCGAAGCGGGGTAGCGAGGGCGGTCCGTAGTTCGTAGCCCGGATAGCGCAACGAAATCCGGGATAGGCTACCAACTCGCCGATGCCGTTCCCGGATTTTCGCTTAACCGCAACCCGGGCGCCGCGGCCGCGCCTTCAATGGATGCCTATCCCTTCCGTTGGACGGCTTTCCACGCGATGCCGGCAGATGTCAGCTGCACGAGACCGCCACATAGCATCGCCACCCGAAGGCCCGCCGGGCCTCCGTGCGCGATGGCGAACACGGCGCCCAGAACCGCCACGCCGGTCGTCGCGCCGGCCATTCGTGCTACATTGATGACTGCCCCTGCGGTACCAGAACGCGCCGTGGAAACATTTGCCACAGCGACGCCGAACAGAGGACCGGTCGCAAAGCCCATGCCGAGGCCCGTCAACCCCAACCCGACCTCGGCGCCGGCGATCGAGGTCAATCCCGCTGTTGCGGCGAGCACCAGGAGCCCGCAGCCGATGATCGCCACACCGCCGCTGATCATCAAGCGCGCTCCAAGCTTATCAACGAGAGCGCCTGAGAGCGGCGAAACGATCACGAAAATGAGCGCCATGGGCACCAGCGCAAGACCCGCTTCCGCAGGGGCTAGCATGCCGCCGCTCTGCCAGCTCAGGGGCAGCAGGAAGATGGCGCCGTACATGCCGAACGTCATTCCAGCCGTCGCGGCCACCGCTCCACTGAACGCAGGCGCGTGGAACATATCGAGCGGCACCAGCGCCTGTTTTCCGGCCGGCCGCTCCAGATCAACGAAGAGAAGCAGCGCCAGCACGGCAATCGCGAAGGCTGCAAGCGCAAAGAACGGAGCCTCCTCGACCTCGATCGCGGCAAACGCCAAGCTCCCAAGCGCAACAGCGCCCAGAAGCTGGCCGGCAGCGTCGAACCGGCGCTCATTTGGATCGCACGTTTCCGTGACTGCGACTGCGGCCAACGCTAGCGCTGCTACGCCTAGAGGCACGACGAGGATGAAGATGCTTCGCCATCCAAGATTGTCGATCATGAGGCCGCCGATGCTGGGGCCAATCACGAACGCCAGCCCGTTGCAGCTTGCCCATATGCCGAGCACCCGGCCTCGCTCGCCCGCATCCGGCCACGCAACCCGAATGATGGCAAGCGACGCAGGCAGCAGCAGCGCTGCGCCCAATCCGGCGAGAGCTCTCCCGCCGATCAGCACCGCGATGCCGGGCGCGACAGCGCACAACAGGGAGGCTGCCGTGAAGATGCTCGCGCCGACCATGAAGGCCAGCCTTCGGCCGTAAAGATCAGCGAAGAGGCCGCCGGTGAGTAGCAAGACCGCGTAGATAAGGTTGTAGGCGTCGACGACCCATTGCAATGCGGCGATGTCGGCCTGAAAATAACTGCCGATTGGTCGAACCGCCAAATTGACGACCGAAGTGTCAACCTGGGCAATGAGCACAGCGAGACACAATGCCGTTAGAGTCAGCCAGTGCCGATCGCGGCGCGGATCGTTCTTGGGTGTCCTCACTTTCGTCCTAGCGGTCGGCTGACGGCATGGGCCGAGACCGGGAATTTTGTCGCTCATGGTGACTCCATCGCCTGAGGGCCACGGAGTCTTAGGAAGCGCATGCTGACAGCGTTCTGTCAGCATGACGCACATGCATAGCAGGAGAGCCTTCATTGCGGCGCGCAGACCGGCTGTTCGACATCATCCAGATCCTGCGCACGGCCACGGCGCCACTGACGGCTGCCGCGCTCGCCGCAGAGCTCGAAGTGACCACGCGGACCGTCTACCGGGACATCGCCACACTTCAGGCGCGGCGCATCCCGATCGAGGGCGCACCCGGCATCGGCTATGTCCTGCAAAGGGGCTTCGACCTGCCGCCCTTGATGTTTACGGCTGAGGAAATCGACGCGATCGCCGTTGGTGCCCGTCTGCTCTCGCGCACCGGCGACGTCGGGCTCCAGCGGGCGGCCGAAAGCGTCCTATCGAAGGTGACCGTGATCCTGCCGAAAACGCTTCGCGAGCATTTGGCCGCGGCGCCTTTCTATGTCTCAACTCACGGCGCGAGCGCCTCGCCGGTCGTGGATCTGGTGGAGATCCGAGGCGCGATCCGAGAGCAGCACAAGATGCGCATCACCTATTCGGATGAGAAGGGCGATCGCACCCGCCGCGTCATCTGGCCCTTCGCCGTGGCCTATTACGTGGAGGCGACATTGATCTGCGCCTGGTGCGAACTGCGCAACGACTATCGGCATTTTCGCGTCGACCGGATTATCGCGGCAAAGCGCATGGGCGAGAGATACTCGGCCGACGCCGGCCAGCTCATGGCGCAATGGCTCACCCTGCGGACACCGGCGCTAGCGGCCTCGCAGAGGGCGTCCCCGGCTGAGGCGCCGCAGCAAAGACGTCAACGGCTATGAAGCGCCAGAGTACAACGCTGGCTCGACCAGCGCGCGGCTGCGGTTGAGATCTGCAAGGTCATCAAGGCTGGCGATAAGACGATCGATCTCCGCCGGATCAGGATCATCAATGTCAGCCGGCTCGCCATCCAAGGTTGAGCCATGCATCGCCATCGCAAGATTGGTGTCGGCGTCGATCATCGCGATTCCTCCTCCCTCCTCCCGGGCATCCGCTCAAATCAGGAAATATCGAAATCAAGAGGCTAATCGAAGGCTGTGCCTTGACGGTTTCCGGCAAAGTGGGTGTCGATTTCGCGCGGCTGTTCGGTAGCGGACGCTGCGCGGGTCGCAAGACCGGGCGCCGGCGCCGCGCCCTCAAAGCGCTGCGCCGCTCGCCAGCCGGTCGAGCTGCTCGCGGATGTGCGCTGCTTCCGCCGGCGTGTTGGCGAGCGCGATGGCGCGGTCGAACGCCATCCGCGCCTCCCCGGTGCGGCCAAGCTGGCGCAGGAACGCGCCGCGCGCCATGGAAGTAGAAATAGCCGCCGAGCTTGTTCGCCGCAAGCCGGGACAAAGCACCGGGGCCTAAGGACAGCGGCAACAACAACTGCTTCACTTCATCCGCCAACCAGAAGAATCCGCCAACCAGAAGACAACCGAAAGTTGACAAAACTCCAGACGGCCCTATAATAGATGTGGTTTCCATTATCAGGGGAGACGATATCACAGCACGCAATAACGGCAGATTTTCAAAATTCGCTGTTATTTTCCCTGTTCTCAGGGAAAATGGTATTTCAGTAGGGTGCTGCCGATCTTTGAACGATTGGCGGTGAAGGTATGTTTTTGCCGCGATGCCATATGCAGATACGACATATGCAGATACGACATATGCAGACACGACATATGCAGACACGACAACCGCGTCGTTGCGATAACCACGGTCGCCGGTTCGCGGTCTGGGAAATGGCTCAGTTAATGTTGCCGCTTTCCTAAGTTGGCCCCTATGGGGCTCGTCCCGGCCATCTGCGTCCTTATCGCCGATACGCCGCAAGAAAGATGTGGATGCCCGCGACAAGCATGGGCATGACGGCGAAGAAGCTGATTGGATCTCAGCAGAACGCGCTCGAACAAAGGAGCAGCGCCAGGATGACCAAAGAAGAACTGATCGAAGTGGCCTGCGAAGTCATTGGCAACGACGCGAAGGAGTTATCCGCCGATCAGATCCAGGGGCTCATGACCGTCATAGAACGCCTGGCCGACTTGAGCCTCAACGAGCGCAGATCGTTCGGCAATTTGTGCATCATCCGAGCTATCGTCGATGCTGCCCTCGCGCGCAGGGAAACAACCCACGATTTGTTGACCTTGCGTCTGACCAAAGAGCAGTGCGTATTCTTGCTTGCGTTGGTCGAGAAAGAAATTCGCGAACACGCTTGATTCTATCGCCGCCGACATCGCGGCATTCGCTCCTCACCCCAGGGCGTCGCCCTGGCTGAGCGAAGCGAAACCCGGGCGAGCCTTCCGCCTGGTCATGTTCGCCCGCAGTTCGCTGCGGTCAATGCGGGCTGCGAGGTCCTCAGAAATCAGGATGGTCGGCCTTCGGCAGCCCGACCCACTCATCCTTGTAATGTTCTACCGGGTTGTCGGCGCAGACCGATTCCTGCCATTCAGAGATCAGGCGCCGGTAGGTGACGCGGGCGGTCAAAGGCGCGGTAAACACCTTCGGGTCCTCCATGGTCACTTCGAGCTGCAATCCCTTCAGACTCGTATCCGGATTGTAACCCGCGACCCGGCCTCCGCCGCCGACAGTGCCCTCGCTGGTCTCGTATTTGTCTATCTGCGCCTTGGCCAACGCGCCGTCGATCAGACGGTAGCGTTCGACCACATGCATGGCCTCGCTCTGCGGGGTGCCAAAGCGGTCAACCGACGTGAAAGCGTCGGTCTTGATCCCGACGGTATCGATGACGAGCACGTCGCCTTCCCAATGGCCGACGGAATCGCCCATGGGGGACGGCGCCAGATTCGCCGGATGCGCGCCGCTCATGCGAATGTGCCGAACATTCATGTTCTGATCGTACAGAATGGCGATATTGCCGTCCGCCGCCGGCAGAATCTCAAATCCAAGCTGCATCGCAAAGGCGAAAGGCGGCGCAATCGGCCGGCACTGGTCTTGCGCATTGGCGAACCCCTTGCCCGCGATGGCGAGCTCGCCTTTTTGCTTCACAACCATCGCGGCTTCGGGCGTCAGAATGGGATTGTTATAATCGCCGACCAGTTGGCCCGCGTTGCCGGTTCCGTCCGGACGGCGGCGCAGATTCCTCAACGGCTGCGGCCCCGACGGCATCGGCTCGAAATTAAACGCGTTCTTGCCCCAGCGAACCCCCGTGATGCCGGCCGCGCCATCCGCGGCAAGCGCGGGCAATGTGAGCGTCGTCGCTGCGAAAATGCCGAAGAACAGAGCCTGGCGTTTCATTTCATCTCTCCCTTTTTCTTCCGCCTTGTGTTGGAAAGCTGGCAGCCGGTTTGCGGTACGGCATGGCCTTGTTGACAACGTAACATTGCCCCGCGAAGCCGATAAGACCCTTCTGTCAAGTCCTTCGCTCCGCCGGTTTCAGCGGCGCCCCCGTAGGCGTTAGGCCTAAGGGGTGGCCGAACCACTCGCGACTCCTCCCTCCCCACAAGGGGAGCACAAGGGGAGGGGAGGAGTCCGTCGCAACGTTGCGGCCTTAACTAGCGCCTATGAGGAACGATTGGCGGGAAAGGTGTCGTTTTTGCCGCGATGCCATATGCAGATACGACAACCGTGTCGTGGCGATAACCACGATCGCCGGTTCGCGGTCTGGGAAATGGCTCAGTTAATGTTGCCGCTTTCCTTGTACCGCCCTACGGGCTACGGACGGCCGCGTTGATCATTCGGCCGGATGCGCAATTGCTTCCTTGGCCGGCGTAATCTCCACCGAGACGAATTCAGGATAGCGGACCAGCGCATAAAGGAAGCCCGCCACGATGGCGTAGGCCACCGCCACGGTCGGGGTTACGGCGAAACCAATCGACTCCCCGTGCATGAAGCCGAAGAAGGTCAGCACGGCGCCGGCCGCGGCGAAAGCGGAGGCTTCCGTGAACCTGCGCTCGATCACGAACGCCCCGATCGCGCCGAGCACGAGGCCGGTGAGGATCGCGCCGCCGCCCAGCACTTCGAGGCCGTGATAAAGCACGCCGACGGCGCCGAGCTTCTCCATGCCGATGGCCGCCGCGCTGGTGCCTGCGGCGCCGAGCGCGCCGTCCATCAGGGTCTTGCACCACGCGGCAAGATGCGGCGTGAGCGCAAGCACTACGGCGGGCGCGTGCCTTGCCGGCGTCGTCTGGTAGGCCTGGGCGCCGATCAGCATGCCAATATAAAGAAGGATCGGCGAGATCGCCACCACCGGAATGAATGCGAGCAGCACCGCGATGATGCCGAACCACGCCAACACGATGACCATCAGTCCCGTGGCGGCCGAATAGCCGATGCGCCCGCCCATCGCTTTCCAGCCCGGATGGCCGATATAGACGGCATTGATGAAGGGATTGCCCATCAGGCACCCGATCAGGCTGACGACGCCGTCAGCGGTCAGCACGCTCGTCGTCGGATAGGCGTCACCGGCCGCTTCGGCGCTTTCCACGTTGTCCATGGCCTCGACGAGGTCATAGATGCCGAACGGTATCGCCGTCACCAGAATGACGCCGAGAAACTCGAAGCCGGAAAACACCGTATTGAAAGCTGGCAGCGGGACCGAGAAGCCGAAGCTCGTGAATGCGGCGGCAAGCTTTTCGATGCTCAGGCCGCCGTAGCTGAGGCCGATCACGTTCGAGCCCCAGGCGATGGCGGTGCCGACGATGATTGCAACAAGTCCCGCGGGAATGCCCTTCGGGTATCTGACGCCGCCGAACCAGCTCACCGTTATGATGGCAAAGCAGGTGAGGCCGATCACCGGCGTCATGTACATTTCAAGCACCGGCCGCATCGAAATAAACGTCACCGAAACGCCGGCCAGCGTTCCGAGCAGGGCCGCGCGGGGCGTGATCCGGCGGATGTAAGGCGCAACAAAGCCGCCGATCATCAGGATGAAGCTCTGGAAGAACACCCATACAAGGCCCGCCTGCCACCCCTTCTCCGGATTGCCGGTCTTGAGCGAGATCGGCAGCATGATCACGAAGGTGACGATGAACATGTGGGGCACGCTGATGCCGGACGGCAGCGCGCAGACATCGCTGCGGCCTGTCTTCTGCGCCAGACGATAGGCCAGGAAAGCGTAGTACATGGTGCTGAGGAACATCATCAGCCCGACAGCCGGGAGGATGCGTCCGAACACCAGCGCATCGGGCATTTTGAGAACGAACCGCAGAAGCGCGGTCAGCGTCAGCATGTTGACCAGAATGTTGGTGCCGAAGCCGAAGAATGCATTCCAGTCGCCCGGCGTCCATAAGGTCGGGCGATAAGTCGAACTCGTCATTGAAAACTCCAATCGGGAACGGGACGGCTCTCCCACCAAGGGGGGCGAATATCAGATCAAAGCCCGTTTGCCGGGATACGGACCTTGGCGATACCGCCCCCCTGGCGGGGAGATTCAAGGGTGGCTGGCGGAAGCGCGCGAAGCCGCGTCACAGCTCAGCCGGGATTCATCTCTGCTTTCGACCTCTCCGTCAGCGCCAGGTCAAATGCCGGTAGTTCGGACCTCTAAGCCCGCGGCCGGGATCGGCCATCGCCGACGCACTCACCACAATTTGGTCTCGCAAGGACCGTGCCACTTCAGCCGAGCGCAGGCGTCTCGTGCGCCGGCTTCGCACGTAGCCCGGGTTGAGCGCAGCGAAACCCGGGGGCGGCGGCGCGATGCGGCGTGGCAGACCCGGGTCTCGCTGCGCTCAATCCGGGCCACGAAGGGCAACACCGCCCCAGGGGCGCGGGGGAGGGCGGCGGAGGACTTTCGCTGCTGATAATTTGTTGGCGCGCGCGTCTACTTGATGCGCATCTCTATGCGGCAGCCGCCAATTCCATGCCCTCGAGCAGCGCCTGCGAGGATGCGACAGAGCCGAAAATGCCGCCCTGGGCTTTGACCATCTTCAGCCCCATGTCGTGGAATTCCGGAAAATAGGACGCGCAGCAATCCGACAATACAATGCAGCGGTAACCGCGGTCATTGGCCTCGCGCACCGTGGTGTTGACGCAGACCTCGGTGGTGACGCCGCACACAAAAAGCGTGTCAATGCGGAGATTGCGCAACACCAGGTCAAGATCGGTCTGATAGAACGCGCCCTTGCCGGGTTTGTCGATGACAGGCTCGCCGCTGATCGGATAAAGTTCCGGGATGATGTCGTGGCCGGGTTCGCCGCGAACCAGGATGCGCCCCATCGGGCCCGGCGCGCCGATCCGCAAGGACGGATCGCCGCGCTCGACCTTGTGGCGGGGCGCATCGCTCAGGTCGGCACGATGGCCTTCGCGGGTATGGATCACCGCCACGCCGCGCCTGCGGCAGGCGGCAAGCGCGTTGCGGCATGGCTCGACCGCAGCCTTAAGCCGGGACACGTCATTGCCCAGCGCCGCGCCGAACCCGCCGGGCTCAAGGAAATCGCGCTGCATGTCGATGATGATGAGCGCGGCGTAGGCGAGATCGACGTGAAGCGGCGCGGGTTCGGCTTCGATTGTGATCATGGGCATGCCGCACTCCTTGAGGCGCGTGTCTTCGGTGTCGTGCCAATCCGCAAGAAACATGCCATCGACCGGCGCCGCCCGGCGGGCAGTGGGCATTTGTTGAGCACGGCGGTCGAATCGGAGGCACTGGAGCATCTGTGCAGCCTGACAGCGTCTCGGCATCGCCAGCGCCATTGCGCGGCGGCGCGGGCTTGTTATCTTGTAACGCGCCGACCCCTGTCTGACCTATGTCTCCCACTGACCTCGACGAATTCATCGCTGCTTCGGCCCGCGCGCTCGCATTGCCGGTTGAGGCGGCTTGGGGCCCGGCAATTCGCTTCAATCTCGAGGTGACCTTCCGGTTTGCCTCGCTCGTCGCCGACCATCCGTTGCCCGACGACGCCGAGCCCGCTCCAGTGTTCCGGGCCTGACGATGTTTGACAGCGCAGAGGCATCGGCGCTCGATATTGCCCGCGCCGTGGCAGAAGGCGCAATGACCGCCCGCGCTGTTGTCGAAGCCGCGCTTGCCCGTATCGCCCGGCTCAATCCGTTGCTCAACGCCTTTACCGACGTAACGGCCGAGCGCGCCCGTACCCGTGCGGCTGCGATCGACGCGCGCCGCGCCAAAGGCGAGCCGCTCGGTCCGCTCGCCGGGGCGCCGTTCGCGGTGAAAAATCTGTTCGACGTTGCCGGTCTCCCCACCCGCGCGGGCTCGAAGATCAATCGCGATCGGCCGCCGGCCTTGCGCGATTCGCCGCTGATCGAGCGGCTGGAGGCGGCAGGCGCGGTGCTGATCGGCGCGCTCAATATGGGGGAATATGCCTATGACTTTACGGGCGAGAACGTTCACGACGGCGCGTCGCGCAATCCGCATGATCCGGCGCGCATGACCGGCGGCTCTTCCGGCGGCTCGGGCGGCGCGGTCGCCGGCCGCCTGGCGCCGCTGGCGCTCGGCTCCGACACCAACGGCTCGATCCGGGTGCCGTCGTCGCTGTGCGGCGTGTTCGGCCTCAAGCCGACCTACGGCCGGCTGACGCGGGCGCGGACCTTTCCATTTGTGGCAAGCCTTGATCATCTGGGGCCGTTCGCACGTTCCGTCGCTGACCTCGCGGCTTGTTATGACGCCATGCAGGGACCGGACGCAGAAGATCCGGCATGCGCTGCGCGACCGGCGGAGCCCGTAACTCCCACCCTCGCGGCCGGGCTCGATGGCCTGCGCATCGCCACCGCTGGCGGCTATTTCCGCCGCGGGCTGTCGGCGGAGGGGCATTCGGCGCTTGCCACAGTCGCGGCGGCGCTCGGCGTGACGCGCGAGGTCGAGTGGCCGGAGGCGGCGCGCGCGCGCGCCGCGGCTTACGTGATCACCTGCGCCGAGGGCGCGGCGCTGCACATCGACCGCCTGCGCACCCGGGCAAAGGATTTCGATCCCGCGGTGCGCGACCGCCTGATCGCCGGCGCCATGATGCCGGCCGGCATGGTCATACGAGCGCAGAAATTCCGCCGCTGGTACCAGGCCCGGGTTCTGGAGCTGTTCGAGAAGATCGATGCGGTGCTGCTGCCCGCAACGCCATGCACGGCGCCGCGCATCGGACAGGAAACCTTCACGCTTGATGGGGTTGAGATGCCGGTTCGGGCCAATCTCGGGATCTACACCCAGCCGATTTCGTTCATCGGCCTGCCGGTGGTGGCGATCCCGGTGCCGCTTACGCCCCTGCCGATCGCCGTCCAGATCGTCGCCGCGCCCTGGCGCGAGGACGTGGCGCTGCGCATCGCCTGTGTGCTGGAGAAGAACGGCGTGGCGGCGGCGCCAAAGCCGGCTCGCACCTCGTCTGCCCCTGCGGGCGCGTAGGGTTCTTTACATGGACATCGACCTCCCCGACGTGGTCGCCGAAGTGCGCGCGGCCTTCGAGGCCTACGAACGCGCGCTCGTGACAAACGATGTCGCGGCGCTCGACGCCATGTTCCACGACGATCCGCGCACAATCCGGTTCGGCGGCGGCGAAAACCTGTTCGGATATGGCGAAATCAAGGCTTTCCGCGCGGCGCGCTCGGCCGTGGGCCTTGCCCGCACGCTCTCGCACACGGTCATCACGGCCTATGGCCGGGACATGGCCGTCGCCTCCACTTTGTTTCATCGCCCCACCATCCCCGGCAAGGTCGGCCGCCAGATGCAGACTTGGGTGCGCTTCCCGCAAGGCTGGCGCGTCGTCGCAGCGCATGTGAGCGTGATCGCAGAGGCGTGACGGCGCGACCATTGCGACTCCATCGCAGCCGCGCAGTCCTGAAACATACAGAGAACAAAGCTGTGCGGAACGGCAATAAAGACGAAGGTAAGTCCATTTAGCGACTGAAAGGAACGCGAAATTTCAGAAAAGGGATGCGGCCGATTGTGTCTGAAGGTCATGCCCTATGAAACTGCTGCGATTGACGACTGCTTTGGTGCTGTTTGGCGGTGTCCTGTTTGGCGGTCGTGGAGACGCATCGCCCGTGCCGACTTGCGCGGAGTTTCTCACGCTGGAGCAGTTCCACCTGCAGCAGGTCAGGGTATCGCCTGAGACAGGCCAGATCATGTACGCTCAAAACGCCAGCGTCCCGCAACTGGCGCGTTATATGATTGTATTCGGCTGGATGCAGGGACAGATTGAGGCTGATGCGTGGTTTGCGAACGGCCAGAACCAGCAGGTCGGCTTACAAACAGTGAAAATTGAGGGTACGACTTACGATCACATGACCTGGGCCTTCGCCTTCTGCCGGGGTTATCCCACCGCTCGGATGCCCTTAGTGGCCGACGAGGTGTTCAATTTTTTTACGAAGAAGTAAGCTTAGAAAAGCGCCGATCTCCCGCTCCCTGCTCCCCCCGCGGCCGGGGGAGGGCAGGGAGCGGCGGGCCCGACGGCGGGTGCTTCCGGTCGAGCGCCCCAAGCGGCAGCGAAACGTCGGCGTGAAAGCGGCGGCCGATCGCCGCGACAAGGCCGTCATTGCCGCCGGGCGCCATCAGCGTGATGCCGAACGGTGCTCGTCCGGAAGGGCCAGCGTGCAGCGCCGCCGGCAGGGCAAGCCCGCACAAATCGAGCAGGTTCACGAAGTTTGTGTAGGCGCCGAGCCGCGAATTAAGCCCGATCGGATCGGCCAGAACCTCGTCGACCGTATAGAGCGTCGGCGCGGTCGGCAACGCCAACGCATCGATCGCCTCAAACTGGCGCTCTGCGGTGCGGCGCAGTTGTTCGAGCCGATAGAATGCCGTGAAGGCATCGGCCGCTGACGGCCGGGCGCCGTCGAGGATGATTTGAAGCGTCACCCCATGCATTGATTGGGGCGAGGACGCGATGAAGTCGCGGGTGGCCGCATAGCGCTCCGCCAGCCAGGGGCCCTCGTAGAGCAGCCGCGCAGCCTCGTAGAATGGCTCGATGTCGATCTCGACGATCACGGCGCCGAGCCGCGCCAGCCGGTCGAGCGCGTGCGTGTAGTCGGCGGCGGCCCGGCGGTCGCCGAAGAAGAGGCGCTGACCGGGCTGCGGCACGCCGAGACGAACGGTCGGCGGAGCGCCTGGGCTTTGGAGGGGCCGGCGGCGGGAGTAGGGATCGTCGTCATCGAAGCCCGCCATGACGGCGAGCACCGCCGAGCAGTCGTCCGTCGTGTGGGCAAATATCGACACGCAGTCGAGCGTGCGGCAGGCCGGCACGACGCCGGTCGTAGAGACGAGGCCAAGGCTCGGCTTGAGACCCACGATATTGTTGAACAACGCCGGGATGCGCCCTGAACCCGCAGTGTCGGTGCCGAGCGCCGCCGGCACGATGCCGGTCGCGACCGCAACCGCAGACCCGGAACTCGACCCGCCGGGAATGAGCTTCGGATCGAGCGGATTGCGGGGCACGCCGTAGGGAGAGCGCACGCCGACGAGGCCGGTCGCGAACTGGTCGAGATTCGTCTTGCCGATGATGATCGCACCGGCCCGGCGCAGCCGCGCGACTGCGGCGGCGTCTGCAGCCGGGCGATACGCGAAGTCCGGGCAAGCCGCGGTGGTCGCGAAGCCGCGGACGTCGATATTGTCCTTGACGGCGAGCGGAACGCCAAACAGGGGCAGATCGCGATTTCCCGCTGCCTCCAACGCTTGGGCCTCCGTGAGGGCCTCGCTTTCGTCAAGGACCGAAATGAAGATTGCCGGATCGTTGAGCGCGCGCATGCGGGCATAGCTGCGCGCCATGATGCCGGCCGGCGTGGCAGCGCCGGCCCGATAGGCGGCCGTGATCTCGGCAATGGTTTCGACGTCACTGGCGGGCATCGGCGGGTGCTGAATACTCCGAGCGGACGCAGGTGGCGCGGGTCCATGTTGGAGCGATCCAACAAAGTTTGCCGCAATCCATCATGATCTTACCAGGCGCGGTGGTCTTACCACGGACGATAGTCGCCACCGGCCAACCTGCGGCGCACGCTCCGTGACCCCTTCCGGGGACAAGACCAGCAAACGGCATGCCATTCGATGCCGGGCGCAAACTTGTGCCTTGCCGAAAGCTCCACGTGCGATTCTCGTGCGATGCTATGGTATGCTGGCAAGTCGAATTTCTAAGCTGCGGCGCCAACGACCGCACGGAGGGAGGAAGCCATGCCCACGCGTCTTGGGAGCAAGCACAAATATGCGCTCGCCGCCAGCCTGCTGGCCGGGCTCATCGGCACAGGCGTCGCGCCGGCGGTCGCGCAGCAAAGTCCGCCCGACTTCTCGGCCAACAATGCCGGGTGGGTCGCGGTGGGCACCGAATGGACGCCGCTGCCGGGCAGCCCGCCGCCCGTGACGCAAGACCCCGCGCACCGCTATGTGCCCAACAACCGCGGCGAGCAACCGACATTTCGCGTCGCCGACATCAACAATCCCAACCTGACGCAATTCGCGAAAGACGCGCTGAAGAAAGCGAACGAGGATGTGTTTGCTGGCAAGCCGATGTGGTCGCGCTCGGCGCGCTGCTGGGCGACCGGCGTGCCCGCCTTTCTTCTGACCCCGGCACAGCCGATGTTCTTTGTCCAGACACCGACGCAGGTCCGGATGATTGCGCAGCATGATAATGATGTGCGCCGTATCTACCTCAACGTGCCCCATTCGGCGAATCCCAAGCCGTCCTGGTACGGCGAGTCGGTCGGACATTATGAGGGCGACACGCTGGTGATCGACACCGTCGGCCTCAACGACAAGACGTTCATTGACAACTTCCGCACGCCGCACAGCGAAAAGCTGCACGTGGTCGAGCGCCTTCGCCTGGTCGAAGGCGGCAAATTCCTTGAGGCTGAAGTCCTGATCGACGATCCGGCGGTTTTCCTCAAGCCGCTGCATGTGACCAAGCGCTCGCGGCGGGTGGAGGCGACACTCGCCGAGTGGCGCTGCGCCGCTGGCGAAATGAACAACCCTTTCACCGCAGGCGCCGATCCGCTGCCGACCGCCGAAAAAGCCGAGTTCTGACGGGCGGCGAGAGGTCCGGTCGTTCAGCAAGCGTTCAGCAAGTCGGAGGCAATTACGAAGAGTTGGTCCCGAAGCTTGATGGCGAGACGGCGCGTCGTCCAGCCACAGCTGCGGTCGCCATGACTGCAGGTGGCGGAGGAAGGGACTGAGTTAAGCCCTGCCTCGGGGGTAAGCATGAGCCGGTTTTGTGTTGCCGCTCTGGGTTGCGGCAAGAAAACGCCTGCCGCCGGTCAACAGCGGCGGGCGCGAATGGGGGATCGGACCGCGGTCCGGCTGCTTGCGCTGGCGATCGTCGCGTTTGGGACGTCTGGCTCCGTCACTGCCGCCAGCCATAAGCATGTGACGGCGCTCGCCGGAAGAGCGGCCAAGGCGGAGCACCACAACGGGCGATCGGCGCGAGAAGCCAAGGGCCGCTCAGGCGAAAAAGCAAAGCGCAGCGCCGGCGGCCGGCGAAGTGAACACAAGAGCGCGCACGCGGCGCCCCTGCCGGCAAGCAGACCGGCATCTGCCGATACGGCGCCGGCGCTGCCGCCGGATCTTGCTGCAACCAAACAGGCAATCGAGTTGGTGCGCCAAGGCAAGGCGGGTGACGCAACTGCACTCGCGGCATCCGCCGGCAATCCGCTGGCGCAAAAAATCGTCGAGTGGGCGCTGCTGCGCCGCGCTGATGCCAACGCGAGCCTGGAGCGGTATGCAGCCTTCATCCGTGCGAATCCCGACTGGCCGAGCATCCCGCTGATACGCCGGCGCGCCGAGGCGGCGTTGTGGAATGAGCGCCGCGACGGCGGCACCGTGCGCCGCTTCGTCGGTGAGAACCCCGCCAGCGCGGTTGGTCGGCTTGCGCTCGCCCGCGTTGAAATGGCAGAGGGCAACCGCGCCGACGCGGAACGCAAGGTTCGCGCGGTCTGGCAGTCGGAGCAATTGTCGGCCGAGCTGGAAGCCGCGGTGCTCGCCGCATTCCCCGGCGTGCTGACCCGCGCCGACCACGTCGCGCGCATGGACCGCCGCATCGGCGCCAAGGATTTTGGCGCCGCGATGCGCGCCGCAAAGCATGTCGACGACGATCACGTGGCGATCGTCAAGGCCTGCAGCGCCGTGGCGGCCAAGTCCACCAAGGCAGGCGCGTTGCTGGACGGCGTCGGCGGCGACGTGCGGTCAGATTTGGGATACGCCTTGTGCCGTCTGCACTGGCTGCTGCGCAACGACTCGCCCGGCACAAACGTGCGCGGCCGCATCGTAACGCCCAAACTGGATATCGCGGCAGCGGTCAAGCTGACCCTCGCCGCTTCACGCGAGGATTTACAGCGTCAGGACACTGATGAGTGGTGGCGCGAGCGCCGCATACTCGCCCGCAAGCTCATCGATCTCGACGATGCGGGGACGGCATATCGCATCGTTCATGACGCCGCGCCGCCGGCCAATCCTTATTACCGCGCCGATTACCACTTCATGGCCGGCTGGATCGCGCTGCGCTTTCTCGGCGATCCGGCGACTGCGCTCAGGCACTTCGCGGACGTCGATCAAGGCTCGGCCGATCCGGTCGTCCGTGCGCGCGCCGCCTACTGGCGCGGCCGCGCTGCTGAAGCGGCCGGCCAGTTCGACGAGATGCGTGCGCAGTACGAGGAGGCTGCTCGATTTCCGACCGCCTATTACGGCCAGCTAGCGCGCGCCCGGCTCGGCCTTGAGGAGATGGCGGTGCTCCGCCCGCCGCCTGCACCGGTGTCCAGGGAGGACTCCGAACTCGTGCGCGCCGCCGAGATGCTCTATGCGATCGGCGAAATCGACCTTCTCCGGTCTTTCGTGGCCAACCTCGCTGAAGAGAGCAACAGCGCCGCGCTGCTTGCCGCATTGGGTGATCTCACGGCGCAGCACAACGACGCCCATTCGATGCTGCTCATCGGGAAGACGGCGCTCGGGAGAGGCCTCCCGCTCGATCATTACGCTTTCCCCGACATCGGCGTGCCAACCTACAGCCCCGTCGGGTCCAAGCTCGATCGCTGCATCGTCTATTCGATCGTGCGAATGGAAAGCGCCTTCGATCAGCGCGATATGTCGCCGGCCAAGGCCGTCGGGCTGATGCAGGTTACCCCGGAAGCGGGCCGCGATACGGCAAAACGGTTCGGCATCTCCTATGACTGGAACCGGCTCGTATCCGACCCAGCCTACAACATCCAGATGGGAACCGCCGAGGTCGCAGCCCTCCTCAACGAATACCGCAGTTCGTACATCCTGACATTTGCCGGTTACAACGCCGGCCGCGGCAGAGTCCAACAATGGGTGGCGCAGCACGGCGATCCGCGCGATCCAAAGGTCGATGCGGTGGATTGGGTTGAACGCATCCCATTCTCCGAGACGCGCAACTATGTCCAGCGGGTCATGGAGAATTTGCAGGTCTACCGCGCGCGCTTCGGCGCCAGCGCCGCGACCATCGAGCCCAACCTGCACCGCACAGCCACGATCCAGTCACACGCCGGACCAGCCGTGCAGTGAGGCGTCCAAGTTAAGCGACAAATTAAGCGACACCGCATCACTCTCACCCGGATTTCACACACCCCCAATGGGCGGACGGCGATTCGAGCCGTCAGACGGCTTGCCCTTGCAGAATAAGCGCTTGCTGCCGGTCATGTGCTCGCCGATCACATGATATGAGATGGCCGAAGGATCGAAACTCTCTGCGTCGCCAAATCTGCGCATCGCAGCTTCGTAGATCCGGAGAACTCGATCGAGGTCTCGAAGCGCCGCAACTCTCGGTGCTCGCCCAGCCGCAACTTTCGCGTTGCTTGGCTCAGCACATGGGAAGTTGACCGTCTTGGCCTGTTCTCCGGTTTGCTTCGGCCACGATTAGGCGAGCCCATGAGCGCGTCGCCGCCTTGTGGAGTCCCGCGGCCGGACACCCTTTGTTCGACGCGCCTCATATAGATACCGCAAGGGCAACTGCGTGGTCTGCTTCACGCGGTCGAGCACGACATAGGAATGCACATGCGCGACGCTGCGGTGCGGCAACAGCACTTCGTTGAGGATGCGCGAAAGGGTCTTGAGATCGGGCACCACCATCTTGACCAGAAAGTCCGCATCGCCGGTCAACGAAAAGGCCTCCTGCACTTCGTCGATGCTGTTGATCAGCTTGACGAACGCTTGACCGCTGTCGGGGGACTGCGTCGCCAAGCCGACTTGGATGAATACGAGCACATTGAGGCCGACGGCCTCGGCGGAGAGCACCGCGTGGTAGCTCTCGATCACACCGGATTCCTCCAGCGCCGCCCGGCGGCGCGAACATTGCGAGGCGGACAGACCGATCCGCTCGGCCAGCTCGTTGTTCGTGAGCCGGCCGTCCTCCTGGAGGGCCCTGAGCAGCTTGATGTCGAACTCGTCCATGCAAGGTTATCGCATAGATCAGCACATTATGCTAATATCATGCATGATCAGGAGTCACAACCCGCATTTCTCACGGATATTGCGCCGCCAATGCAGTAAAAGATCGACCGCAAGTCCGTGGAGGTTATATGGGTCCCTTTCCGCACAACGCGCCGCCCGCCAGGATCAGCCCGCAGAATCCGGCCGGCACTGATGGATTCGAGTTTGTCGAATTTGCTCATCCGCATCCGGATCAGCTCGAAAAGCTGTTCCGGCGCATGGGGTATTCGCCGGTCGCGAGACACAAGACCAAAAACATCACGGTCTATCGCCAAGGCGACATCAATTTCATCCTCAATGCCGAACCCGGATCATTTGCGACGCGTTTCGTTTCCGCCCACGGCCCTTGCGCTCCGTCGATGGCGTGGCGCGTCGTTGATGCAAAGCATGCCTTCGAGCATGCCGTAACGCTCGGCGCTAAGCCCTATGTCGGCTCCGACAAGACCTTGGACGCGCCTGCGATTATTGGAATCGGCGGTTCGCTTTTGTATTTCGTTGACCGCCACCGGGGCGGCAATTCGCCCTACGCGGCGGAATTCCGATGGACCGGGGAGCCCGATCCACGGCCGAAAGGGGCGGGGTTCTACTATCTCGACCACCTCACCCACAATGTGAGGCGCGGCAATATGGACCAGTGGTTTGCCTTCTACAGCAAGCTGTTCAACTTCCGCCAAATTCGCTTCTTTGACATCGAGGGCAAGCTCACCGGCCTGTTCTCGCGGGCTTTGACAAGCCCGTGCGGACGCATTCGCATTCCGATCAACGAGTCGGCCGACGAAAAGTCGCAGATCGAAGAATTTCTGCGCGAATACAAGGGCGAAGGCATCCAGCATGTCGCGGTCGGCACCGACGCCATCTACGACGCGACTGACGTGCTTGCGGCCAACGGCTTGCAATTCATGCCCCGGCCGCCGGATGCTTATTACGAAAGGAGTTTCCAGCGGGTGCGCGGTCACACCGAACCGGTTGAGCGGATGAAGAGGCATGGGATTCTCATCGACGGCGAGGGCGTGGTCGACGGCGGGGAAACCAAGATCCTGCTGCAGGTTTTCTCCAAGGCCGTGATCGGCCCGATCTTCTTCGAGTTCATCCAGAGGAAAGGTGACGACGGTTTTGGCGAGGGAAATTTCAAGGCCTTGTTCGAGTCGATCGAGGAGGATCAGATACGGCGCGGTGTCCTCACGGCGTAAGGTAGGCAAAGGCGCGATGCGATGCGCCGGCCAGGCGTGGCCTTTTCGTGGATCGGTGGGCACGCGCTGACGCGCTTCGCCGACCCTGCGATCCGCGCAACATGATCCGGTCCTCCAAATCGCTCCAACGCGACTTCGCCCCGTGACAGAAGGTTCGCCCCGTGACAGAAGGCGAGCGGCGACAAGACTTAACGCTTGGCTCACTTGTAACTACGTTTATGGCTACTGGCCCGCCAGGGCAAAAACGATCCGGAGCAACTCCATGGCGCACCCCACGCAGCTTGAGCCATCACGCAGGAACGTCGCGGCGCCTCCTGCCGCGGCCTCATACCAGTCCGGGTTCGGCAACCAGTTCCAGTCGGAAGCCGTTCCGGGCGCCCTGCCGGTCGGCCGCAACAGCCCGCAGCGCGGGCCGCTCGGGCTTTATGCGGAGCAGATTTCCGGCACTGCCTTCACGGCCCCACGCCATGAAAACCGCCGCACCTGGACCTACCGCATCTGGCCCTCTGTGGTGCACAGGCCCTACCGGCGCATCGACAACGGCAAGCTGCGCACCGGCCCGTTCAACGAGACCGAGGCCACGCCATCGCAATTGCGCTGGAGCCCGTTCCCGATCCCGCAGGAGCCGACCGATTTCATCGATGGCATCATCACCATCGGGGGCAGCGGCAGCGCCGCTGACCAGTCCGGCATGGCGGTTCACGTCTATGCCGCCAACGCATCGATGGCGGAGCGCTTTTTTTACAATGCGGACGGCGAGATGCTCATCGTCCCGCAGCAGGGCCGCGTGCGCTTCGTCACCGAGCTCGGCGTCCTCGACGCGGACAACGGCGAGATCGCCGTCATCCCGCGCGGCTTAAGGTTTCGCGTCGAGCTGCCGGATGGCCCGTCCCGCGGCTACATCTGCGAGAATTACGGGCAGGCGTTCCGTCTGCCCGAGCTTGGCCCCCTCGGCGCCAATGGCCTCGCCAATCCGCGCGATTTCCAGGCGCCGGTGGCGGCCTATGAGGATAGGCAAGAGCCATGCACCATTGTGGCCAAATTCCAGGGCAACCTGTGGGCCGCGGAGAGCCCGCATTCGCCGCTCTGCGTGGTTGCCTGGCACGGTAATTTCGTTCCCTATAAATACGATCTCTCGCGCTTTATGGTGATCGGCACCATCAGCTTTGATCATCCGGACCCTTCAATCTTCACAGTGCTGACCGCGCCATCGGATATATCGGGCACCGCCAATGTCGATTTCGTCATCTTCCCCCCACGGTGGCTGGTCGGCGAAGATACGTTCCGGCCGCCGTGGTACCATCGCAATGTCATGTGCGAGTTCATGGGCTTGCTCAAAGGCTCCTACGACGCCAAGGCGGAAGGCTTCCTGCCGGGCGGCGCCAGCCTGCACAATTGCATGAGCGCTCACGGGCCGGATGCCGAAACCTTCGCGCGCGCGAGCGCGGCGGAACTTAAGCCGCAGAAGCTCGACAACACCATGGCCTTCATGTTCGAAAGCCGCTTCGCCATGCGGCTCACCCGCTACGCGATGGAATCCTCCGAGCTGCAGCATGATTATTTCGAGGGGTGGCAGGGGCTGAAGCGTTATTTTCCTGAGAAGCAGCGACAGTAGCCCGGATGGAGCCACCGGGTCCGCCAAATCCTGGAATGGCCTATCCCCACGCGCAATGCTGGCCCCGGATTATGGACCGCAAAGCGGGCCCCCTCCATCCGGGCTAAGCTCTTTCACAGCCCCAGATAGAACTTCCGGATCAAATCGTTGTTGTTGAGTTCCTCCGCCGACTTGCCCTCGAATGCGATCTTGCCGTGGACGATCACGTAGCCGCGGTCGGCGATGCGCAGCGCTTGCGGGAAGTTCTGTTCCGCCATCAGCACCGTGAGCCGATATTGCTGCTTAAGTTGCCGGATGGCGTCGATCGTGCGCGCGACCAGCACCGGGGCGAGGCCGACGGAAGGTTCGTCGATCAGCAAAATGCGCGGCGCCAGCATCAGGGCCCGGCCGAGCGCCAGCATTTGCTGCTCGCCGCCGCTCATGGAGCCGGCGAGCTGACGCCGGCGCTCGGCCAGCCTTGGAAAGGCCGAAAAGCAGAAATCCAGGTTCGCCTTGATCCGGGCGCGCGCCTTGGGCCGGAACGCGCCGAGCAACAGATTTTCCTCGACAGTCAGGCGCGGGAACAACCTGCGCCCCTCGGGCACCAGTGCGATGCCGAGATCGACGATCTCCTCGGTGGTGCGGCCGATGAGGTCATATGGCTCGCCCTCGATCTCGGCGACGATGGCGCCGGCGCTTGGGCGGACGATGCCCATGATGCATTTCATGAGCGTGCTCTTGCCGTTGCCGTTGGTGCCGAGCAGCACCACGGTCTCGCCGCCGCCGACGTTGACGGATACGTCCGCCAGCACGCGCACCGCGCCATAGCCGGCATGGACGCCCGCAATGGTCAAGCTATTGCCCAAGATACGCCCTCTCGACTTCCTTATCGCGCATCACGTCGTCAGGGCGGCCGTCGGCGATCTTCTTGCCGGAGACCAGCACCACCAGACGGTGGGAGAAGCTCATCACGGCGCGCATGATGTGCTCGATGAGGATCACTGTGATGCCGCGCTCGTTGAGCCGGATCAGCAGCGCTACGATGTCGTTGACCTCGGAATTGGAGAGTCCCGCCATTGCTTCGTCGGCAAACAGGAGCTTGGGCTCCGTCGCCATGGCGCGGGCAAGCTCCAGCTTGCGCATGTCCACCTGGGTGAGATCGCGCGGCAGCCGCCGCGCGCGCTCGGCGAGGCCAACGAGGGTCAACAGCTCCTCGCAGCGCGTTGCGATCTCGGCCTCGGTCAGCGGCTTACGCCGCGCGTTGATGGCGTAGAGCAGCGGCACCTTGAGGTTATCAGCGATCGTCATGCTGGCGAACGGGCGCGGCAGCTGGAAGCTGCGCGCCAAGCCGAGGCGGGTGCGCTGGTGGGCGGTGAGCCCGTTAAGGTCGCGCCCTTCGAACCGCACCGTCCCGGCCTCGTTGACGAGGGCGCCGCACAGGCAGTTGACGAGCGTGCTCTTGCCGGATCCATTGGGGCCGATCAGGCCCACCCGTTCGCCGGCGGTGACGGAAAGATCGATCTCGTCGAGCGCGACGAAGCCGCCGAACCGCTTGCAGAGCCTTTCCGCTTCGAGGAGCTGCGCCGCCGCCATGATCTATTTCTTCGAAGGAGAACGCCGCCACACCCCGATGAGGCCGTTCGGCGCAACAATCACGAATCCGACCAGGAGCAGGCCGACGATCAGGAGGTTGACGGCCGAGGAGATCCTTACGGTCAGCTCCTGCTGCAATTGACCGACGAGAACCGCTCCTATCAGCGGGCCGACCCAGCTGGTGGTGCCGCCGATCATCGGCATGGCGATCGAATTGACAGTGTACTCGAGCCCGAAGGCAGAGGACGGTTGCAGGTAGCCGATGTAGTACGGAAACGGCGCCCCGGCCATGCCCATCAGGGCGCCTGAGAGCGTGGTGGCGATAAGCTTGAGCTTGAGGGTCGGCACGCCCGAGGCTTCGGCCGCAAGTTCGTCGTCGCGGATAGCCGCAAAACCAAAGCCGAGTTTCGATCGTTCGATGATGCGCGCGGTGACAATCGCGATCACGGCGAGCGCCAGCATGATCAGGAATAGATACTGAATGTAAGGCAGCTGCAGGATCTCGGTTGCCTGAGGCCGGATGACGTAGGCGCCGCGCGCGCCGCCCACATAGTTCCAATTGACCACCAGAGTCTGCAGGACCACCGCAAGCGCGAGCGTCGCTATGGCAAAAAACGCGCCGCGTAGACGAATCGTAAGGTAGCCCATGCCGAGCCCGACGAGCCCCGATGCGACCGCCGCGATAACGATCAGCACCGGGATCGAGAGCGGAAACGATTTATGAAAGAACACCGTGGAATAGGCGCCCAATGCGAAGAATGCCGCAGTGCCGAAATTCACGTAGCCGGTGTAGCCGCCGAGGATGTTCCATGCCGTGGCCAGCACGATGAATTGCAACACCGTGTAGCCCGAAAAGAACCGATAGTCGTTGCCGGCCGCGCGCACTGCGACGAACACCGCCACCGCGACAGCCATGCAGATCAGGATAAAGGCCCAGTTCGGGATGGCGGAGCGCGCGATCGGGCCCATGGCTTATCGCCCCAGCAGTCCGACGGGCCGGAACGCCAGCGTCAGCAGCAGGAGCCCGAACGAGACCGCGGGCGCCCACGACGGGCCGTAGAAGGTCGCCGTGAAACTCTCCACGATGCCGAGCAGCATGGCGCCGATGAGCGTTCCGGGCAGGCTGCCAAGGCCGCCGAGCACGCAGATTGCGAACACACGGCCGATATAGTCGCGCCCGATCGACGGCTCGACCGGCTGAATGATGATGAGGAATGCCCCGGCCAGCGACGCGGTTGCAATCGAGATTGCGAACGCAATGCGTTTGATCCGGATCGGATTAGCCGCCATCAGTTGCAGGGCGAGTTGATCCTGGGCCACCGCCATGATGGCGCGGCCCGTGAACGTGCGGGTCAGGAAGAGCTGCAGCGCCGCCAGCATGGTGAGCGACATCAGGCACGGCACCAGCATGCGCAGCGGCAGGTCGACGATGCCGAGATGCCAGCTTTGCTCGATGTAGCCGGCCTGGACATAGCGGTAGTCGACCCCGAATTCCAGCACCAACGTCACCTCGGTGATGAACAGGATGCCGAAAAAGAACGCGAGGCCGCGCATCGGTTCCTGGCCGCGTTTTTCAAATGACAGGTAGTAAATCTGATAGATTGCCGCGCCGAGTCCGTAAAAAACCGGCAGCGCGATGATGCTCGCTGCAATCGGATCAAGGCCAAACTGCGAGTTGACCATATAGGCGATGTAGGATCCGAGGATGATAAACGCCGGGTGCGCGATGTTGACGATGTCGAGAATGCCGAACGAGATCGAGATCCCGACCGTCACGGCCGCATAGAACCCGCCGAGCAGGACCCCGGCCGTCACAGCGTTGAGCAGCAGGTCGTAGGACAACAGTTTTCCCCCGATCGCACCCGACCACCTATCTGCGTGTCACTGCCCGGCTTGACCCGAAGTCGGGCCTGCCCGACTTCGGCATTAAATTGTCGAAATCGGAAACATCCGATTTCGATGCATCCAGTAACCCGCGGCCGATGTTTACTGGATCGCCCGGTCAAGCCGGGCGATGACACTGCTGTCGCCGTAACCCAATTCAATCTCCCACCTCACGCCGCCTTGCGCCTGATCTCATCCGGAAGCGCGAGCGGCGCGTTGGCGCTGTCGAGAAACTCCACGGTCATGAACACCATGTCGCCGTCGCCGATATTCTCAAGGTCATGCACCTTGAACTCGCCGGGCCCATAGCTCTCATGGCGGGTCTCGCCGGGCGCGTAGGCGTATTCGACCGTCGTGCCGTCCATCAGATGCTGGCGGCCGCGGCACGGCGTGATGGCGGTCCAGAAATAGTTGAGCACGTGTCGATGGAAGCCGAACCGCTGTCCGGGCTTGAGCCTGATCGTCCATACGCGGACCTTGTCGGTTTCCGAGACCAGCTCGCTCCCGACGCATCCATTGGGGCTCTCGGCCTCGCGCGCAAACTCCTGCCTGAGCGCGGCCGGCCATTCGCTCCGGTCGATCCGCGTCGCCGGCTTGTCGGACATCGTCAAGGCCATCGAATTCCTCCCTGATCGCCCTTATGGCGAAGGCCGTAATTAATTTGATACCTTGCCCGGAGCCATAAACCAAGCGCGCCGATCGGATGTCGTGACCGGAGGCGAAATGAATGCGTCTGTCCGTCGCGCAATCGTGATCGGCGGATCGCTCGCAGGCCTGTTCGCCGGGTTGCTGCTCCGCCGGCAATTCGCGGTTGACATTTATGAGCGCGCGGACGCCGAACTTGCCGGGCGTGGCGCCGGCATCGTCACGCACGAACTATTAGGGGAAGCGCTCGACGCAGCCGGGATCGGGTGGAGACAAGGGCTCGGCGTTGAGGTTGAGACGCGGCGCTTCTTCGACCGCGACGGCCGGCTCAAGCTGGAATATCCGTACCGGCAGACGCTCACGGCCTGGGACCGCCTCTACGACATGCTGCGCCGCGCCTTTCCGGCGGCGCACTATCGCGGCGGCAAGGAGCTGGTCGCGGTCGAGGAGTACGCCGGCAGCGTCGCGGCGCGGTTCGCCGACGGTTCGGTGGCCGAGGGAGATGTGCTGATCGGCGCCGATGGATTGCGCTCGACGGTGCGCGCGCAATTTCTTCCCGACGCGACGCCGATCTATGCCGGCTACGTCGCGTGGCGGGCTCTGGTGCCGGAGCAGGCCATCGCGCCGGACCTGCACGCGCAGGTGTTCGACCACCTGTCATTCTGCCTGCCGCCGGGCGAGCAGATTCTCGGCTATCCGGTCGCAGGACCTGACAATGAGCTGCGCCCCGGCGGCCGGCGCTACAATCTGGTGTGGTATCGGCCCGCCGATGAAATCGAGCTTAAGCGGCTGCTGACCGACGAAGGGGGGACGCTCCACGCGCTCTCGATCCCGCCGCCATTGGTTTCTCGCACGGTCATCGCGGACATGCGCGAGGCCGCCGAGACCGTGCTGGCCGCGCAGTTCCGCGACCTGATCCGACTGGTCGACCGGCCGATCCTGCAGGCGATTTATGATCTCGAATCGCCCCGCATGGCATTCGGCCGCGTCGCCCTCATCGGCGACGCCGCCTTCGTGGCGCGCCCGCATGTGGGCGCCGGCGTCGTCAAGGCGGCTCAGGACGCGCTTGCGCTGATGCGGGCGCTGGAGAGTACCGACGACATCGCGGCGGCGCTCAAGGCCATGGAAGCGGCGCAGGTGCCGTTCGGCCGCCGCATCGTCGCGCGCGCCCGCGCGCTCGGCGCCAGCCTGCAGCCGCGCCAGGCGACCGCAGAAGAGCGCGCCAATGCCGCCCGGTTCCGCGCCGCGGAGGCGACGCTTCGGGAAACTGCGACGCTGGAGTTTTTGCAGTAGGGTGGGCGAAGGCGGCCGAGGCGTTGCGATGCTGGCACGAACTTGCTTCCGCCTTTGCCCACGCAGTCTGTCGGCGCAATTGCTGGACAGAGGCAAGGTCGGCCGGCGTGGGCCAAGGCACGCAGGGCCGCCGCGCAAATGACATCGGCTGCGCCAGGTGCCGTTACTCCCTATCCCTCCGCGCCCACGGCGGCGGGGCGCGCAACGGCCCGCAGCTTTGCGGCCTGCACCAGCGGCGGGCAGCGCTTGTCGTCGTAGTATTCGACCTGGCAATCGAGGCACTGGAAGCACTCGGCGGTGATGATCTTGCCGGTTTTCTCGATCGCCCGCACCGGGCACGACCGCTCGCACAAATGGCAGGGATTGCCGCATTCCGGACGGCGTTTGAGCAGATTGAGAAGGTGCAGCCGGTCAAGGAATGCGAGCACGCCGCCCAGCGGACACAGGAAGCGGCAATAGGCGCGCTCGGAGAACAGCCCAATCGCCAGGAGCGCGCCGGCATAGACCACATAAGGCCAGGCGCGCGTGAATTTTGAGGTGATCGCGGTCTTGAATGGCTCGATCTCCAGCGTCGCCCCCGATGGGTCGATCTGCGTCATCACCAGCACAAGCACCGCTGCGGCGGCGATATACTTGCCCAGCCACATGCGCTTCTCCAGCGCGGCCGGCGGGCTCCATTGCGGCACGCGCAGCGCGCGGGACACCTGGGCGAGCAGCTCCTGCAGCGCGCCAAACGGACACAGCCAGCCGCAGAACACGCCGCGTCCGATCAACACCACGGAGAGGAGCGTGTAGCCGGCGATGATGACCATCAGCGGCTCGGCGAGGTAGAAGCCATAATCGAAGCGATTGAACGGCGCCATGAGATAGTTCATGACGTTGACGATCGAGAGCTGCACGCCCGCGGTCCAGCCGAGCCAGACCAGCACCACCAGCAGAAATCCGTTGCGCACCAGCCGGTGGGCGAGCCGAGAGCGCGCCAACTGCGCCTGGAATACGAAGATCAGGGTAAGAACCGTCAGCAGCAGCGCCAGAATCGCAACATTCCCCCGGGCGTCGTGCCACGCCTCGACCCAGGCGGGGACCGGCGACCCAACGTCCAGAGGCAACTGAAAATCGCTGACGTCAGCGTCTCCGGCACTCGCTTGTCCCGCTTGATCGGCGACCACAGGCTGGGTGGGACGCTCGCTTGGCGCATCGTCAGGTTTGGCCAGGACCTGCAAGTCCGGAAGGCGATAGTCGAGCCCGAACGCGACCGTCACAGGCGGACCCTCTGCGCTGTTGACCAGAAGTTCCAGCCGCCACGGCTTTGTGGGGTCGAAGCCCGAATCGGCAGGCAGCGCGAACAGCGCGGCGTCCTCCATCCCGCGGATGCCCTCGGCGAAGGGGTTGGTCCACTGATAGTTGTCCTGGACGAACTCAAAGGTCTTTCCGTCCTGAACCACGCGCAGGCGGTCGAAGCGATGGCCCGTTTCGTCCTGACCGAATTTATAGCCGAGGAAATTGTAGCGCCCCCGGGAGGCGACGAAGATCGCGCTGGCGCCGTTCGGCAGTTTGTTCCTGTACTCGTCGAAGTTCAGCATGCCGATGAGGTTGCCGCCGATGGTGGGCAGCGTGAACAGCGCGGTCGCAAATTCGATATAGAGGTCATCCGGGCGGCCGAGCGGCACGTCGAGCTTGACATTGGGCGCACCGGCGTTGGCGAGCGCCGCCGCGACTTCGCCTGAAGTGACCTGCCGGCGCGCGACCGCGCCGGCGGCGACGAGCGCGTCCCAGGACTTGCGGCTGAAGCTTTCGGTATCGACAGTCGCAGCCGGGGCCGGAGCCCCGCCCCCCGAGGCTGCAACGGCCGCAGGGGGCCGCGCCAGGCGCGGGCGCAGCACAAGTCCTGCCGTGATGCTGATGGCGGCGCGCATGGCGCGCGTACTGATCGTGGCGCCGGCGACGAAGTCCGGCGGCAGAACGTTCGTGCCGCCGCGCAGCGGCCTGCCAGCTTCGCGGGCCAGGAACGTATCAAGCAAGCGCTGGCGCTGCGGGTCGTGAACGATATAGGGCTCGTTGTGGAACACCACCTTGGCCCCGGTGATCCGGCCTTCGAGATCGACGCCGGCGATGACATCAAAGGGTGTCGTCGAATAGCCCGGAGCCGCAATGATATCGAGGGTCGAAAACACATAAGCCGCGACCTTGTCGCCCTTATAGACGGCGATCGCAGGCGGCGACCCCTCCTCCGGCCCGAGCCGGTCGGCGCCGGGAGGATAGACCACCGCCATGACTTCGGGAGTGAGCCGCTCGCGCAGCTTGCCCTTTTCTGCGAGCACGGGCGAGGCAACGACCAGCGCCAGCAGAATCCACGCGACCAGCGTCACGATCTTGGAAGGGATGACCGCCTGCGCAGGGAATTGCATGTGGCATGTCCGGTGTGTCTCCCTCCCCGCTGTCGGGGAGGGATGGGGTGGAGGAGGAAACGCGGGCTGTTCAGAAGTCCGCCTTGCTCGCAACCGGCATGTGGTAATCGAACAAATGCTGGTTGTTTTCGGCGCAGGCTTCCTCATGCATGGGCATCTGGACCCGCTTGAAATTGTTGATGGCCGACCACGGCTCATAGAACGTATCCGGATCCTCCACCCGGAAAGTCACCTGCAGCGTCTTGCCCTCGTCAACCAGTCGATAGCGTTCAACCACGTGCAGCTTCTCGGTGTGCGGCGTGCGAAAATTGTCCAGATAGGTCTTGTCGTTCATTCCGATGGTGTCCACCACCAGGGTGTCGCCCTCGTAGTGGCCGACCGACTCGCCGTACCAGGACGGCCTTGGGTTCGCCGAATGCGGCACGTCGAGATAGACGCGGCGCACCTGCGCATCGCCGGAAAAGATCATCGTCACCTGCTTCGGCGTCTGCATGAAGTGGATCGGCTCGACAACGGCGAAGGCCATGAAAGCCGGGACTCCTGCCGGCATGCAACTCTGTCGTGCCCCATAGGGGATGCCGCCGGCGAGCACCTTGTCGTTCTCCCGCTTCATGATCTCCTTGGCCCAGGGCTTGATGTTGGGATTGGCGAGATCGGCAACGCGAAACGACGGCTGCGCTCCCGTGGCGCGAAAGACGTTGTTGGTGACGTAGGGGTGGGCCGGATCGTTTCGGGTCGGGCTGGGCCCGCCCGGGACGGCGATGTAGTCGAGGTTAGCAAGGACCCACGCCGCGTCGTTGGACGAAAAATCGGGCATTGACCCGCCGGGTTCCCCAGCATGTATCGCCCCCGCCGCCATCAGGCTGAGCCCGGACCAAATGGCGGCTGCAAGAAAGGCATTGCGTGAATCGAAGTTGGGCATGTCCCGCTCCCTCAAGTCCCGTTTCCCGGCCTCCCCTGCAAGCCGTGAGGGCAGGGCTAGAACCGATATTGTTCATCGCGATCGGTTATTATCGTTGAGACGAATTTACGCTGCTACAGCTCATTGTCGCGGTCAACTGTAGTTGAACACCGAGCCCGTTCGAACTCTCCGCAGTTTCTGAGTATGGCAGGACGGACAATCAAGTCTGACTGACCAGCGCGGCCATGAGGGCGAAAGGCGATTCACAGCCCGAAGAGCCTCTTCGCGTTGCCGCCCGCGATGGCGGCGCGGCTGGTGTCGTCGAGACCTGCGGTAGCGGCGAGAAGCTGCAGCGGGTCATATTCGGCCATGTCATAGGGGTAGTCCGTTCCCATCAGCAGGTGGTCGCTCCCGAACGTCGCGACCAGCGCGGCTAGCTGCTCCGCCGTGAATACCACCGTGTCGACATAGATCTTCTTGAGATAGCTCGACGGCGGCTTCGGCAAGTCGCCTTTGGCGTCGCTGCGCGCCCCCCAGGCGTGGTCGATGCGGCCCGGATAGGCGCCCAGATAGCCGCCCCCGTGGACTGCGACGATCTTGAGATCGGGGTGCCGTTCGAGCACGCCGTCGAAGATGAGATAGTGCAGCGCGATCGTGGTCTCCAAGGGATTGCCGATGATGTTGTTTAAGTAGAAGCGGGAGAAGCGCTGCGCCTCGGTGAAGCCGTTGGGATGGATGAGCACGACGGCGCCGAGTTCCTCGGCTTTCTTCCAGAACGGCGCGAAGGCGGGGTCGGACAGTTCTTTGCCGGCGACGTTGGTGAGAATCTGCGCGCCTTTGAACCTGAGCTGCGCCATGCAGCGCTCAAGTTCGGCCGCGGCCTCATTGCCGTCCGCCATCGGCAGGGCCCCGAGCGCCACAAAGCGGTCAGGCCGTTTCCCCACATAGCCGGCGATGCCGTCATTGATCATCCTGGCGGCTTTGACGGCGATCTCCAGTGGAACCGTGTAATAGCACTGCGGCGGCGGACACATCACGAGCTGCAGGTCGATGCCCATGGCGTCGAGATCGGCAAGCCGTTGCTCGTGGCGGGTCATCAGGCCTCGGCGGTCGCTGTCCTGGCGCGCATTGAGCCCCCTGGTCTGCGGCGTTGCGAAATTGATCAACGGAATGGTCGCCGGATCGAGGTGCGGCTTGACGAACTCCGCCGCCTCCGGAATTGCGATGTGCGAATGGATGTCGACGGTCACGCTTTGCGGCCGCATCGCCCGCCCGGGCCTGGCGCCTTGCGGGCGCGCGGCGGTCGGTCCGTAACGGTTCCAATCCTGGGGCATTCGGGGTCCTCCTTGGGTTCCTTGCAGAGCGGCTTGAGCGCAGCGAAACCGCTACCAGCGTCGCCGCTTGGGAACGTCCTGATGGGTTTCGCTGTTGCTCAACCCCTCCTGCCGAACCGTTGGACTACCGCTTGCTTCTCACAATGCCGGTGGGCTTGCGTTCCGGGTTCGCCGGTATGATCGGCAGCAGCAGGTAATTCGGCGTCTTCCGTCCGAAATGCAGCGTGGTCACGCCGTCGAAGATCTCCGGCGGGCGGTCTTGCGGATCGTCGTGCAGGAACGGGCCGCAGCCGGTCAGCTCGTTCTTGAAATTCGAAAGCTTGCCGCCGCTCGCCCCGCCATATTCGTAGTCCTTGCCGCGAATGGTGAGGGCAATGCGGTATCCGGCGGGCGCCACGATCGAGGTTGGCCAAATCTCGATGTCGAGTTCGACGACCTCGCCCTCCCGCAGCGGCTCTTCGATATCGTGGGCATGATAGGGGCGGTAAGGCAGCGACCGCGCAAGGTCTAGCCTGCGGTGCGAGGCGCGCAGCCAGCCCTGGGCGATCGGAGTGTGGGGATCGATGGCGCCCTGGAACACCACTTCCTTGAGATCCGGGGAGAACGCCCGCAGGACCAGGAACAGATCAGCATCGCTGGTCGACGACGATATGAAGAGCTTCGCAGCGACGGGTCCGGTGATTTCCGTCGCCTCTGCGAGCGGGGCGGTCATGAACGTCACGCCGTCGCCCATCGCGGCGAAGCTCAGCGTGGCCTTGCCGGCGGTGGCGCTGGTCTTGAGCATGCCGTCCGCCGGGTCAAGATGAAACTTCGTCCATCGGGCGCGCTTTAGCGGCCATTCGTTCTCGGCGCGGGCGACGAATTTCTCGCCCGGATGGCGGATCTGGAGCAGGACCTTAGGCTGCCTGTCCCACCCGTTGTCCTTGCCGTGGAGGAAATGGTCGAAAAACCGCAACTGCTGCCTGCGGCCGTAGTCCGTGTAGAAATGCGTCCAGTGCTCGCCGCCGTGGACTTCGAGCCATTTCTGCCGCGACGCGGCCTGCATGAAGCCCTCGAAATTCCCGCGCAGATGAAGACCCTGGCCGCCCCAATTGGCGGCGGAAAACAGCGGCACGACGACTTTGTCCCATATGGGCGAGCGCGCGCGGTGATAAGCGTCGTCGAGTGGATGGGCGAGAATGTCGCCACCCAAATCCGTGCGGTTGCGGGCAAGCTGATCCTCGCCGAGCGTCTCGGGTCCGCACACGAGTTCTCCGTGCACGGGCGAGCGCTTGCCGCGCTCGCCCGCGCCGTATTGCACGGTCTTGACCTGCATGTCGTACCAGTTCTTCCAGAAGGTGCATAAGATGCCGCCGTGACGGGTCATGTCGCGGTACCAGTCCGCCGCCCCTTCCCATACGCAGATGGCCGCGAGGTGCGGCGGCTGCAGCGACGCCACGTGCCATTGGTTGATGGCGTAATACGATACCCCGTTAAGGCCGACCTTGCCGTTCGACCACGGCTGCACGCCGGCCCATTCGATGCAGTCGTACAAGTCCTTGGTCTCGCGGGGCGAGAAGTGGTCGATCACGCCCGGCGAGCAGCCGCAGCCGCGCGAATCGACGCGCACGCAGGCGTAATCGTGGGGCACCCATTTCTCTGGATCCACCACCTCCCAGTTCTGGTACTTGTTGGTCGAGCCCGCGGCGACATCCGGATGTTTCTTCGCCATGCGCTGCCACGCGCTCGGATAGCCTTCCTGAAACGCGAGCCCCTTGGCATAGGGGCCGTAGCTGAGGATCACTGGAAATTTTCCCACCTTCGCGGGCCGGTACACGTCCGCCCGCAGCACCACGCCGTCATCCATGGGAATCGGAACGTCCCAGTCGATATGCATGCCGTCGCGAAATCCGCTGCGCGGCTGATGCGTCTTGCGACCGCTGCGTGGCGTGTTCTCGCCCAAGGACATGAGCTGCTCCTGAAGCCCACCGGCATTTTAGAGTTTCGATCCTATTCCACAGTTGGGTAAGGTGGACAAAGGCGCGAACGGGTGCGGCCTCTGGCCGGCCTGATGACAGGCTCCGCGCCGTATCCGCGGGGGCGCGCTTCGCCTTTGCCCACCTTGCCCATCATCGCGTCCAAAATATTCGAAATAAGACATCACCGTCGTTTCGCGCGCCTGCCGGGCTTATCGCGCCTGACCCCCGCCATCGTCTGCAGCACGGCGCACACCGACGCTGTATCCTCCTCGCCATATCCCATCGAGAGGGCGGCGGAGTAAACTGGAATGCTGGCGGAAAACAATGGCGTCGGCACTCCCAGCCTGGCGGCATGATCTTCGATCACCGCGATGTCCTTGTGGTAGAGCTTGATGGTCATACTGGCATCGTCATAACGGTCCCGCACCATCATGGGCCCGCGCAATTCGAACACCCGCGAGGCGCCGGCGCCGGTGCGGACGAAGTCGTAGATCATCTGCGGATCGAGCCCCGATTTGATGCCCAGCACCATCGCCTCGGCGGCGGCGACATTGTGGACCGTGACCAGCAGGTTCGCCACGTATTTCATGCGGCTGCCATTGCCGAAAGCGCCCGCATTGTAGGTCGCACGCGAAAAGTCGGAAAATATGCGCGTGGTCTTGGCGATCGCCTCGGCGTCCCCGCTCGCGTAAATGACAATGTCCTTGACGGCAGCCTGGGCGCCGGTGCCGCTCACCGGGCAATCGAGCATCGCGTGGCCGGCTTTGCGCAATGCGGCCTCGGCGCGCTCTTTGTCCTCAAGTTTGAACGTGCTCGCCTCGACGACGATCTTCCGCGAAAGCTGCTGCCGGGTGATCGCCGCGACCGTGGCATCGAGCGCCTGCGGGTTCGGGAGGCTCAGGATGATCACTGGCGCAGCCGCGGCGAGGGTTTCCAAAGGCGTGATTGCGACGCCGGCGCGGGCTGCCGCGCGCTTGCGGGTGGCATCAATGTCAAAGCCGAGCACGCGCCAGCCGGCTGCGGCGAGGTGACGCGCAAAAGCGCCGCCCATGGTGCCCAACCCGACGACGCCGACGGTTCCCTTGGTTCGCTTTGCCATTTGCTTTGCCCCTAGCCACTCGACAGTTCATCCACTATAAGCCCGGCTTTCATCACGCCCACCCTGTCCGCGCTCTGTCCTGGGAGCGCGGGCGTGCACCGTGCTGTTCCAAGGGCCACTTCCAAGGGCCGCAAGGAGACCCGCTATGGCTGTCCCCAAGAAGAAAACGTCGCCCTCGCGACGCGGCATGCGCCGCTCGGCCGACGCCCTGAAAGCGCCAACCTACGTAGAAGACAAGGATTCGGGCGAATTGCGCCGTCCCCACCACATCGACCTCAAGACCGGCATGTATCGCGGCCGCCAGGTTCTTAAGCCGAAAACCGAAGCGTGAACGGCCTTTGGTCTGAGGGGTTACTTCCGAGGGCGCCAAAGAGCGGTGCCGGGGCCCGTCGCACCGCTTCCTTCGGAGGTCGGCCCCATGTTGCCCACCAGCGTGCCGCTGCTGATTTTGCCGTTCGCACTCTACAACATCGTGGCGCTCTTCATGCCAGAATTCTCGTGGAACAACGAAATCTGGCGTGTTCACATGATTTCAGGAGGGGAATGGGCGATCACCGCAGGCGACGCGATCGTTGCGGCTTCGGTTCTCATTCTCATGATCGATTTGCTCAGATCCGCGCGCCACTCGGGCCGGCGCACCATCTTGGATCACGTGCTCTCGATGGTCCTGTTCGTCGGCATGCTGATTGAGTTCCTGACCGTCAAGGCGGTGGTGTCCAGCACCTTTTTCCTGTTGCTTGTCGTCAGCTTCGTCGACGTTGCCGCCGGCTTCAGTGTCAGCATCCGGGCCGCCATCGCCCGCCGCGACGTCCTGCTGGATGAAGCGGGTGGCGGTGGCGGCGCCGGCGCCTGAGGACGCCGGCGCATCCCTTTCCGTACCTGTTGCCCGGATTGAGCACAGCGAAATCCGGGGCCCCCGCCAACAAGGCAACCGAACCCGGGTGAGAATCGGCGCAACTCAACGTGTATTCCCGGACATAAAAGGCAATGCCTCGCGACTTTCACAGCCCAGGCCGCTCCGCGGTGTACGCGTGCGACGGCATGGCGGCAACTTCGCATCCGCTGGCGAGCCAGGTCGCCATCGACACCCTCAAGGCCGGCGGCACGGCGGCCGATGCCGCGGTCGCGGCAGCGGCGACGCTTGCGGTGGTCGAGCCCCACATGACCGGCATCGGCGGCGACTGCTTTTGCCTCGTGGCCAAGCCTGGCGCGCCAATCTGGGGCTACAATGGTTCAGGCCGCGCCGCCGCGGCGGCCCGGGCCGACATCCTTTGGGACCAAGGCGTGCGCGCCATGGAGTCGCATTCGCCCCACCGAGTCACGGTGCCAGGCGCGGTCGAGGCGTGGTGGGCAATACTCCAACGTCACGGCCGTTTCGGGCTTGACCGCGCCCTCGTTCCCGCGATCCATTATTCAGAATACGGGTTTCCCGTGGCGCCGCGCGTGGCTTATGACTGGGCCTTTTCGGCACAGGCATTACGCGCCGATCCGGGAGCATCCCGGCATTTTCTCATTGACGGGAGAGCGCCGGCGGCGGGCGATATCATGCGGTTTCCGGCCCTGGCCGCCACCTTGAAAGCCATCGCAGCGCGCGGGCCGAAAGCCTTTTACGAGGAGGCAGGCGCCGAGATCGTCGAGACGCTGGCGCCGCGCGGGTCCTGGCTCACCCGGGAGGATTTCGCCAATCACCGCGGCGAGGAGGTGACCCCGGTTACCTCGGACTATCGCGGGCTTAGCGTCGTGGAGCTGCCGCCCAACGGGCAGGGGCTCGCCGCCCTCGTGCTGCTCAATATCCTGGAGAATTTCGATCTCGCCTCACTCGATCCCAATGGCGCGGAGCGCCTTCATATCGCACTTGAGGCCGCCCGCTTGGCTTTCGCGGTCCGCGATACCCACGTGGCCGATCCGGCGTTCATGCGCGTTGACGCCTCATCGCTCATCGACAAGGGCTTTGCGCGGAAGCTTGCCGGCAAGATCGACCGCCGCAAGCGCGCAAAGCTGCCCCCGGCGCCGACACCCGGCGGCGACACCGTGTATCTCACAGTGGTCGACCGCGACCGCATGGCAGTATCCTTCATCAATTCGCTGTTCAGCGAGTTCGGCGCCGGCATCGCCACCGAGAAGAGCGGCATCCTGCTGCACAATCGCGGCGCCTGCTTCGTCGTCGATCCGGGCCATCCCAATGCGATCGGGCCATCGAAGCGCCCGATGAATACCATCATTCCGGCGCTTGGGGTGCGGGACGGCCGGTGCGAACTTGCGTTCGGCGTCATGGGCGCGCACTTCCAGCCGATGGGACACGCCCACCTGATCACCAATCTCGTCGACTACGGTATGGATCTGCAGGTTGCGATCGACCAGCCGCGCGTATTTTACGAGGGCGAGGGCACCATCGTTGAGCGTGGAATCTCAGGGGCGGCGATCGACGGATTGACGCAGCGCGGTCACCGGGTCGCGGTGCGGGAGCGGCCCTGGGGCGGCGCCCAGGCGGTCGCCATCGACTGGCGGCGCGGCTTGCTGATCGGCGCGTCGGACGGCCGCAAGGACGGTTGCGCGATAGGGTATTGACCCCCCTTCAGCCCTTCGTCTCGCTCAGCTTATCCAGCCGTTTCTGCACGTCATCAAGCTGGCGCTTGAGATCGTCGATCTCGTTGCTCGGACCGGCCGGCTTTGGACCTTCGCCCTTCGGGCTTTCGCCAGGCTGGGCCTCGCGCCGCGCGAAGGGCGCAAACATGGCGAACGCCCGCTCGAACATTTCCATGTTTCGCCGCACCTGGTCCTCCAGCGGAGCGAATGGACCGGCGCCGAAGGCTTGGGTCATGTGCTGGCGGAACTTCTCCTGTTCGCGGGCGAGCGATTGGATCGAAACTTCAAGATAGCGCGGCACCAGCATCTGCATGCTGTCGCCGTAAAAGCGAATGAGCTGACGCAGGAACGTGATCGGCAAAAGGTTCTGGCCGCCCTTGTTCTCCTGCTCGAAGATGATCTGGGTCAAGACAGACCGCGTGATGTCCTCGCTCGATTTGGCGTCATAGACAACGAAGTCTTCGCCGTTCTTGACCATGCAGGCGAGATCCTCCAGCGTCACGTAAGTGCTGGTCCCGGTGTTGTAGAGCCGCCGATTGGCGTACTTCTTTATGACAATCGGCTCGTCGGGTTTGGCCATGGCATTCAATGCTCTGCGATGATTGTTCTTAGCTGTACGATGATCGGGCGATACGACGCGGTCACGTCATTTCCGCTGTCCGCGTCGATGACGACAAAGTTCTCGCCGCTTTCCCCCGGCGTCATGAGATCGTCGCGGATCAGATAGGCACCGGTCGCAGGACGATAGAGACGATGCCCCGCATATCCTTTAATCAACATCGGCTGCCCGGGCTGGTCCATGGCTTGCTTCTGATCCCGGTCACATCTTGGTAGCGTTTTGTTCATCCACGTCAAAAGTATGACGTTTCCTGGCAATGGGCTACTACTTTGTGGGCAAACGCCACATATCTCCGAGGGGCAAGGGCCCCTCGTCAACCTGATCGCGGGACGCCGGGCCTCACCGGGACACGGAGGCCAATTGACCGAGCAAGGAGACAGCGGCATTGACCATGGCGATCTTCGCCGACAGGCTTGCAAATCCCGCCTCCGCGCGCCCGTTGCGCTTGGGAAACCCACCGCCACCCCACCCTCCTCCGCTGGCGGGGGAGAGTGGGGCGGGAGTGCTGCCGCTTGCGAGCGCCAGAAGATGAATCAAACAGGAGACTTGTTATGAAGGATGACATCGTCATCGTGGGGGCGGCCCGCACGCCTGTCGGATCGTTCAACGGCGCTTTCGCCAACTTGCCGGCCCATGATCTGGGCGCGGTCGCCATCAAGGCCGCCCTCGACCGTGCCGGCATCGAGACCTCCCGGCCCTCCGAAGTGATCATGGGCCAAATTCTCGCGGCCGGCGAGGGGCAGAACCCGGCCCGGCAGGCATCGATTGCGGCCGGCATCCCGGTCGAGGTCCCGGCCTGGGGCGTAAATCAGCTCTGCGGCTCGGGCCTGCGCGCGGTCGCCCTTGGCTACCAGGCCCTCCTCAACGGCGATTCCAATATCGTGGTAGCCGGCGGCCAGGAGTCCATGAGCATGGCGCCGCACTGCGCCCATCTGCGCGGCGGCGTCAAGATGGGTAATTTCGAAATGGTCGATACCATGATCAAGGACGGCCTGTGGGACGCCTTCAACGGCTACCACATGGGGAATACCGCTGAAAATGTCGCCCGCCAGTGGCAGATCACCCGCCAGCAACAGGACGAATTCGCGGTGGCCTCGCAGAACAAGGCGGAAGCCGCCCAGAAGAGCGGGCGGTTCAAGGACGAGATCGCGCCCGTCACCGTCAAGGCGCGCAAGGGCGATATCGTGGTCGAGGCCGACGAATTTCCCAAGCACGGCACGACGCTTGACGCCATCAGCAAGCTGCGGCCCGCCTTTGCCAAGGACGGCACCGTCACGGCCGGCAATGCGTCGGGCATCAATGACGGCGCCGCCGCGGTGGTGCTGATGAAAGCGAGCGAGGCCGCCAAGGAGAACCGGAAGGTCTTGGCCCGCATCGTGTCCTGGGCGCACGCGGGCGTCGATCCCGCCATCATGGGTACGGGTCCGATCCCGGCGTCTCGCGCGGCCCTCAAAAAGGCGGGCTGGACGATCGGCGACCTCGACCTTATCGAGGCGAACGAGGCGTTTGCGGCGCAAGCCTGCGCGGTCAACAAAGACCTTGGCTGGGACACCGGCAAGGTGAACGTCAACGGCGGCGCGATCGCGCTCGGGCATCCGATCGGTGCGTCCGGCGCGCGGGTGCTGGTGACCCTGCTCTACGAGATGGAGAAACGCAACGCCAAGAAAGGCCTCGCCACCCTGTGCATCGGCGGCGGCATGGGCATTGCGATGTGCGTCGAGCGGTGAGAAGGGGGGCGCGCGAACCAGATTCCCTCCCGGCGGCAATTTTGCAGGGAATTTTTTCGCGATCCATGCGGCTCCGATGAGTGCAGATCTCGATGTGAGATAGCCAATATCCGCGCCAATGGTGTATAGCGGATTTTATAGTCGCAGGTGTGGGGAGGGAAACAGCATGAGAAAATTGATAGCCGCCGGATTGGCGGCGTCTGCCGCCTTGGCTGGGTCCGGCCGAGCTTACGCCGTCGAATATCCATGGTGCACGGTAGACGCAGGCAGCAGGCAGTGCATTTATTCGAGTCGCGAGGAGTGTGCGGCAAGCTCCTCGCGAGGATTTGGCAGTCTGTGCTTCCAAAATCCGTCCTATCGCGGACCCTCGGAGCCCGCGAATCAGGGAGACCGCACAACGCCGGCTCGACGCAAGCCGGCCAAGCGCAGCTCCGACCAATGAGGGTACCGGCCCGGCGCGTGAGGTTTGCTTGACGCTGGTCCGGTCTCGGATGCGCAGACTCGCTCTGAGCACCCCCAGGGCGCAATAAGCGCAGTGCATTGGGCCGCCCCGGCGCGAAAGGCGCTCCACCTCGATCTTGGTGGGCGCGTTCGGTGATAACGCGCCGCAATGCGCCGCGCTTGTTGCGCCCTGCGTGCTGCGATGCCTTAACGGCGGCCGATGGCGGCCGGCGGTTGCTATGCCGCGCCGGCCCACTACGTAGAGACTCGGATTGCGCGGCGATGGGCAATGCGAGATGCCTTCCGCATTGGTGAGGGGGGCTCATCACGCCTTCGCACTCAAGCGCATCCCGAAGAAGAGGCTCAGCCGATGCCCTATCGCACCAACGAGGACCTGCCGGATTCGGTCTCGCGCCACCTGCCGCCGCATGCCCAGGACATCTACCGCGCCGCATTTAATCATGCCTTCGAGGCCCATATTGGAGACCCGCGCCAGGAAGAGGCGGCCGCCCGGATCGCATGGGCCGCCGTCAAGCGCTCCTACGTGAAACTCGGCAACAGCTGGGTGGCGCGTCAGGGCCATGGCTGAGGCCGGACCCGGCTGCAACCCGGCTCACGGGGCAGGTTGAGCGCAAGTCCGCGAGTCGCAGCCGCTACCTTAAGTCCGTGCGCGGATCGTAAGGCCGCTCGCGCAGCCACTTGCGCATCAATTCCTCAAGATCCGGGTCGCTCTTGTCGGGAAGCGCAATCTCAACCGTGGCGTACAAATCCCCGGCCTTGCCTTTGGCCGGCATTCCCTTGCCGGCGATCCGGAAGGTGCGCCCGCTTGTGGTGCCCGCCGGGATGGTGAGCTCAATGGCGCCGTCCAGCGTCGGCACCCGCACCTTGCCGCCGAGGACCGCCTCATAAAGCGTGATCGGCACGTTGACGCGCAGGTTGTCGCCGTCGCGCACAAAGTAGGGATGCGGCGCCACCCTGACTGTGATCAGAACGTCGCCGGTTCCGCCCGGACCAGGCAATCCCTGCCCCTTGAGGCGGATCTGCTTGCCCTCGGCGAGGCCGGCCGGAATCTTGACATCGACCTCCTTGCCGGTGGGCAGGTGCACGCGCCGGGTCGTGCCGTTCGCGGCTTCAGTGAGCGAAATGGTGACCTCGGCCGTGACATCGTGGCCGGCAGGCTCCATCTCCTCGGGCGCAAAGCCGGCGTGGACCCGGGAGCGGCCGCGCGCAGCGCCGCCAAGGCCGCCGGCGAACATGCTGTTGAGCAAATCATCGAAACTGGAAAATCCGCCCGGACCGCCTGAGCGCCGCACGCCCTCCGGCCCAAATGAGAAATGTTCAAAGCTGAAATCCGGGCCGCCGCGTGCGCCGCGACCGAAACCAGTTCCAGGACCAAAGCCCTCGAAGCCGCGGAATTTCGGCTTGCCCTCTGCGTCGATTTCGCCGCGATCGTAAGCGCGGCGCTTGTCTTCCTCGCCCAGGATCTCGTAGGCCGAATTGAGCTCGGCGAAGCGCTGAGCAGCCTTGGGATCATTCTTGTTGGCGTCGGGGTGCAGCTTCTTGGCGAGCTTACGATATGCGCTCTTGATCGCTGCCGCATCCGCATTCTTTTTCACCCCCAGGATTTCATAGGGGTCGCGCATCGCAAATTTCTCCGCTCCAGCGCCGGCATCCAGCCCCGGCTGTCCGGTTCCAATGTGGGGGCAATGCGACAATTTCGCAACGCAATCACGTCATGGACGCTGTCGCGAGGCAGCCCGCCCATTCCATTGTAGCCCGGATTGAGCGGAGCGAAATCCGGGACCGGGACTGCTCCTGGGGCGGCCCGCCCTTTCCAGTCCCTCCACTCAATGCCGGCTATATCGGCGCTTGCGGAGAGGCAGAGCAGGGCGGCGCATACCCCAGTCCCCAGAGCGGCGCTATCGCCGCCACGGCTTGAGGCTGCGCACTTCCCATCGCCCAACGCGGTTGCGGCAGGCCTCGCCCTGCATCCATGCTTCCGCCTTTTCGTGCACGTAACTCGCGAGGAAGTCGCGGCACTCAACGCCATTATCCCGGTAAACAGCGGCGAGCGGCGTGACCGTGCCGCGGGCGCCGGTCGCTGGATTTTCCCATGCTCCGCCGTTGCGGCGATCGAGCAGCGACGCGGTTGCAGCGCTCGCGGCCTCGAGATCGTCGCCCGTGAACGCCCCAATGCTGAGCGCCGAAATCAGGTCGATCGAACCGGAATCGGCCCTGCCATTGTGGCTCGAGAATCCGAATGGCGCCGGCATGCCGCAAGCGCCGGCAACAAGCAAAATGCCGGCGCCGCAGAATGCCGTAAGCGCTATTTTAAGCTGCGACTGAGCCGTCGCTGCTCCCTGCCCCCGAACGGGCTCGGCTGTTCGCCGCCGCCCGAGCGGGCGGAGCGCCCGCCATAGGCGCGATGCCACGCATATACTATAAGCGGACCCACGATACGCAACCCGATACGCAGGGCCCGGCATGAAACCGGTCACTAGGGAAGTCCCCGCAAGATGTCCGACACCGTCCCCATTGAACATCCCGCCCGGTTAAGGAGTGGTGATTTTACCGAGGCCGATGAGCCGCTGCGGCTGTTCGCGGCCTGGTTCGAAGAGGCAAAGCGCGCTGAGCCCAGCGATCCGGAGGCAATGGCGCTTGCCACCGTCGATGCGGCCGGGATGCCCAATGTGCGCATGGTCCTTCTCAAGGGGTTCGATGAGCGCGGCTTCGTGTTCTATTCCAATGAGGAAAGTCAGAAGGGCCGCGAACTGGCCGCAAACCCCAAGGCCAGCCTCGCCTTTCACTGGAAATCGTTGCGCCGCCAGGTTCGCCTGCGCGGCGCGGTCGCAGCCGTGAGTGCGGCCGAAGCCGACGCCTATTTCGCGAGCCGCCCGCGGTCATCCCAGATCGGCGCCTGGGCCAGCAGGCAGTCAAGCCCGCTCGAAAGCCGCTACGCCTTCGAAAAGGCGATCGCGCTCAAAGCTGCCCAATTCGCGGTCGGACCGGTGCCGCGGCCGCCATTCTGGGTCGGCTACAGGATCGCGCCCACCGTGATGGAATTCTGGCACGAGCGGCTGTTCCGCCTGCACGACCGCATCGAGTTTCGCCGCGCGGCCGTGGGCGAGGCGTGGACGAAAACGCGGCTCTATCCCTGACGGCCGAGCGCAGCCCGGATTGAGCGTCAGCGAAATCCGGGACCACCGGGTCAGAGGCTGCAAAGCCGCTCCCGGGTTTTGCTTAACGCTCAACCCGGGCTGCAGGATTTGCCGGGCCCGCAGTCGGCCCCCGCAAAAAGATTCGCGGCCTCGTAGGGCGCGTGATGCACAACCCCTATATAATGCCGGCACACCCGCAGAAGGGACCCTCACGGTCAACGCCATGCAGAACGCCTCCGCCTCCAATCAGCCGCGGCGCACACTGCTTCTTACCGGAGCGAGCCGCGGCATCGGGCACGCCACTGTAAAACGCTTCGCCGCCGCCGGGTGGCGGGTCATCACCTGCTCGCGGCACGCCTTTCCGGAGAACTGTCCATGGGCGATGGGACCGGAGGACCACATCCAGGTCGATCTCGCCGACCCTCAAAGCACGCTCGATGCTATCAAGGAAATCAAGCGGCGTCTCTCAGGCGAGCTGCACGCGCTCGTCAATAACGCGGGAATTTCCCCCAAGGGTAAAGGCGGCAGCCGCCTGGGCACGATGGATACCACTTACGAGATGTGGCAGCAGGTGTTCCAGGTGAACTTCTTCGCCCCCATTATGCTGGCCCGCGGCCTGGTGGAGGAGCTTGAAGCCGCCAAAGGTGCGGTTGTTAACGTCACCTCGATTGCAGGCTCTCACGTCCATCCGTTTGCGGGCTCGGCCTACGCGACCTCCAAGGCGGCGCTTGCCTCGCTGACCCGCGAAATGGCGTCCGATTTCGGGCCCCGCGGCATCCGCGTCAACGCCATCGCGCCCGGTGAGATCGACACCGCGATCCTGTCGCCCGGGACTGAGAAGATCGTGGCGCAGATTCCGCTGCGCCGGCTCGGCACCACCGACGAGGTGGCGAAAATCATCTATGTGCTGTGCACGGAGGTATCGTCCTATGTGAACGGTGCCGAAGTGCATATCAATGGCGGGCAGTATGTGTGAGGGGCTGCCGGAGGCTCCCGAGAGCCACCCGCTTCGATGTATTGATTGATCGATCGCGAGCCTCGTAAGGTTCGGATCGCTGACTACCACTGACGTCTTTCCGATACTTGCAGGCTCGGAGCCGGTTTCCCGTCCCGCGGGGAACACGCCCACCATGGGCGCGCCTGCCGCAACCCACGTTCAGGCGTGCAATAACCATAACCAATTATATAAAGGCTTCAATAGCTTACGTTCTATGGTGCGCGACTGCAACAGATTTGCGGATTGAACATGGTGAAGCACGGCGAAACTGGAATCAAACATAAGGTTCCACTATGCTTTATGTGCGCCAGTTGAAATTGTGGCGTTGCAGCGAGGGGTGCGTGATGGCGTCATGGAGGTTTGTGATCCTTGGTGTTGGATTGCTGCTGGGCGGATGTTACCAGGCGACTCTGGAGCCTGCGCCGACCGCAGCGATGACGCCGCACGATAAGGAATTGCTCGCCCGCGCGCCTTACGCCCAGGCCCGCATCCCCGAACCGTTCCAGCGTCACATCGTCGATTATCACCGCAAGGAAGCGCCCGGAACGATCGTGATCGACCCGGACAATCGCTTCCTTTACCTGGTCCAGCCTGGCGGAAAGGCGATCCGCTACGGGGTGACGGTCGGGGAGGAAGCGCAGGGGTGGTCCGGCGTCGCGAAGGTCGGCAGCATGGCGGAGTGGCCCGGTTGGACACCGACTCCCGGTGAGCAGCAGCGCCTCGGCCCGTTTCCGGCGCATGTCCCGGGCGGTCCGCAGAACCCGATGGGCGCCCGCGGACTGTATCTCTATGCCAATGGCAAAGACACACTGTACAGAATCCACGGCACCAACCAGCCGGAATACATCGGCCAGGCTATCTCGTCGGGCTGCATCCGCCTTACCAACGAGGACGTGATCGACCTCTACAGCCGTGTGAAGATCGGCACCCCTGTTGTGGTGCTGGCGCCCGGTCAGGGGGATTCGCCCTTCAGCCCCAAAGTGGCGCTCAGCGGCGGGCTGGGACGGGAATAAAAACGTCGTAATTTCCGCCGGCCGGCGTAAGCTGATGTAGGGGCGACCATTGTGGCCGCCCGGCGCCCATATGGCGGATTTCGGACAGCCGCAAATCGTACGCTGATACATCATCTGCCGCTCGCAAAAGGGGGCTATAGCGGTCGGGGCTATAGGGGTCGCCCCTACAATCAATCCACCAGCCGGTCGCTTTTCGCCCACGCGAGCGTCCGGTCGAGGGCGCGGCCCAGCCGCTCGAACAGCAGCTCCAGCTCCTGCGCCGAGATGATCAGCGGCGGACAGAGCGATATCGTGTCGCCGATCAATGCGCGCACGATCAGGCCTTCCGCCTGAGCGGCGGCGACGCAGCGCATCGCAACGCCGAGCTTGGGATCAAAGGGGCGCTTGGTGCGCTTGTCGGCCACGAGTTCGATTCCGCCCACCAACCCGAGGCCGCGCGCCTCGCCCACCAGCGGGTGCTGTTCCAGCCGGTTCAGACCGGCGCGGAACTGCGGCATCAGCGCCGCCGCCTTGTCGACGATGCAGTCACGGGCGAAGATTTCAAGGGTCTTGAGCGCAACCGCTGCCGCCACCGGATGACCCGAATACGTAAAGCCATGACCGAAAGCGCCGATCTTCCGACTTTCATCGACGAGCGCATCGTACATGCGCTGCGGCACCAGTACGCCGGCGATCGGCAGGTAGGCCGAAGACAACGCCTTCGCGATCGAGATTGTGTGCGGCCGATAGCCCACCACCTCGCAGCCGAACATGCGGCCGAGCCGGCCGAAGCCGGTAATGACTTCATCCGCGATCATCAGGAGATCATACTTCTCGCACACCTGCGCGATCTTCTCGAAATAGGTCACGGGCGGCACGATGACGCCGCCGGCCCCCATCACCGGCTCCGCAATGAAGGCGGCAACGGTGTCGGGATCCTCGCGGAGAATCAATCCTTCGAGTTGCTGCGCTAACCGGGTGGCGAAATCTTCTTCGCTCTCGCCGTCGATCGCGTTGCGGTAGTAGTGCGGGCAGTCGGTGTGGATGACGCCGGCAATCGGCACGTCGAAATCGGCGTGGTTCGCGGGCAGACCGGTGAGCGAGGCCGCGGCGACCGTGACGCCGTGATAAGCGCGCTGGCGGCTCACGATCTTCTTCTTCCTGGGACGGCCGAGAGCATTGTTCATGTACCAGACGAGCTTCATCTGGGTGTCGTTCGCCTCGGAGCCGGAACTGCAGAAGAACACTTTGGAGACCGGAACCGGCGCGATCTCCTTGAGCTTCTCGGCCAGTTCGATCGCCGGATCGTGGCTGCGGCCGGTGAAGAGATGCGCGAAGGAGAGCTTGCGCATCTGCGCGGCTGCCGCCTCGACCAGCTCCTCGTTGCCGTAGCCGAGCGCCGTGCACCACAGCCCCGCCATGCCCTCGATGTAGTCCTTGCCGTCGGTGTCGTAGACATAAACGCCGCGGGCGCGCTCGATCACGAGCGGGCCCGTGTCACGGAATGTCGCCAGGTTGGTATACGGGTGAACCAGGGTTTCGATGTCGCGGACGGCGAGATTGCTAAGCACATTCATCAAAGACGGCTCTCTTCTGGCAGGAGCACCGCACGCGCGCCGGCGGCGAACGGGCGGGGCCGCGGCAGCGGCACCGGAACTGTCGCCGCATGAGCGCGGGAGGACGTGACGAACGACTGCAACGCATAGGAGTGCAGCCCGTCATGCAGGTCCCATTGACACAAACGGTAACCGCTGGCCCGCTCTATGCGATCGATGTGGATATGATTTTCGTGGTATCCGTCCGAACCGGGGCCGAGGACCGTGGTAAAGCGGCGGCAAACGGCGGCTTTCATGGCGACGCGAAACTCCGACGGCGCCTCCGCATCAGCCGGCCGCACGACGCGGCCGTCGTTGAGCCGGATCGAACGGATGTCGAGGGCGTTGGCGAGACCGTGCTCGCTCAATCTGGCGTTTGCCACGCGATTGCGGCCGCGGCATTCGTAGGAATCGAAGTTTTCGATTGCGCTCAGGGCCGAACCCATGGCGGCCGCGGCCGGCGCCAAGTCCTGACGCACGAAAGAGACGACCGCCTCCGCCATCTCGCAGCGGAGCGTCGCAGGCGGCTCGATTGCGACCTCGGTGCGATCCGTCAGAATGATCCGTTCCAGTTGGACGATGTCGGGCCCGCCGCACCCGCCAGGGCCGCCAAGTTCGCCCAGGGGCTTGAAGACCGCGCGGCCCTCCGACAGACGCATCTGGCAGGCAGTGGGCGCTGCATCCTGCGCCGATTGCGCCGCAGCGCCGCGGCTCAAGGCGATCAGTGCGAGAGCGGGGCCGACGACGGCGGCGATGATCGCGATCGGCTGATCAATTCTCATGTTGGCCAGCTTCAGCAATTGCGGGAGACCGGTCCGGAGGGATGCGCGAAGATTTCTGGTAGCATATTCTGTAATGCGCGGCGATGCTGTGGCGCAGCAGTTCACAAACGGCTTAATCATCGCTACGGCCAGTCCGGCCGTGCGTAATGCCCTGCCCTCGTCGTCTGCGGTCAAAGTGACGCACTGTCCGTTTCAAATTGTCCCGGTGCCGGAGGAATGACGAATTTTTCAATGAAACAATAAACGGGAACGATAAGCGATTAAAGGAAACAAAGCGGCGCCTGCGGCGACACGGCCGCTTTATTTGTTGAATTTCCTCTAAAGAAAAACTTGCATTGAATTTTCATATACTTGAAACTACACAAAGATGAGAGAAAGAAGAACCTTGGCTATTGCGCAACGTGCATAAAGCTCAATCCGGACGGCCCGCGCAAAACGGCGGACCTCAATTGGGCGTTCTGCGGTTGGTTGCCTGTACGGCATCCGCCGCGGCGGGATCAGTTGGCGTCGTCGCGCTGGTCGGCTGGTTGGCCGGGCTTCCTCTGGCAACGAATTGGGAGCCGCATCTCGCCAGCATGAAGCCCGTCACCGCGCTGGCTGCCCTCCTGATTGCGTCCGCCATCCTGCCGCAGCTCCCGCTGGCGTCGCGCTGGCGGATCGCCTTCGGTGCAATTGCCGCTCTTCTCGGCGCTTTGAACCTCGTGCAGGATTTCGGCGCGCACTTTCCGCTGGAATCTTGGCCCCCACTCGCCGCTCCGGGAGCAGGCTCGCCATTTCTCGATCTCCGCATGTCGCCCGCCGCCGCCCTCGCCGTGCTATTGGCCGGGACGGCTGCCGCGTTTCTCCCAATTTCGCGTCTGGTGGATGCGGCGCGCTTCCTGGCTGCGGGCGCCGGCGCTATCGGAGCAACTGCGCTTCTAAGCCATCTTCTCAGCATCGATCTCTTTTCATTGCTTCTCTTGAACTCTGTTGCGCTCCCGACGGTCGCTGCATTGATCGCGATCTGTGCTGCTGTGCTGATCCGTGGCCAATCGTCGTCGCCGCTGCGCCCGGGCGAGTTTCGCCTGTTCCTGTCGCAATTCTTGGCGCCGCTTTTGATTTTTGCGCTGTTTGCGGGGTGGAGCTGGCGCAACGTCGAGGCGGACGCCAGCGCGAGCGCTGAGCGTACCGCGGCCTCATTCTCCGAATACGCGCAGCGGGTGTTCGAAATCCAGGAGACCGCGCTCGAAGCGGTGCTCGATCACGTGAAGGGGCGCGGCGCCGCGGACATTGCCGCCGACCGCTCGGTCCATGAATTCATGTCGCAGATCGACGAACACACCCACACGTCGGACGCGATCGTCCTGGTGCGTTCCGATACGGGGCGGGTGATCGCATCGAGCCGGGGCTTCCCGGCGCCGGATGTGGACGTCTCGCAGCGCGATTATTTCGAGGCGCTCCACGACGGCTATAAGGGCGTCTTCATTGGCGAGGTCATCCCTGCCATGCCGTTTGGCGCCATTGGCTTTACGATCAGCCGCCTCGATCCTGCGACGGGCGTCATCGCGGTCGCGTATATGTCGATCGACGCCTTCCGGCAGCTCTCCGCCGTCAAAGCGTCGCCACGCGATGCCTTAACGCTGGCGCGCGCCGACGGAATGGCGTTGGCTTTGTACCCTCCCCCAGCCGATCCTGTCGGATTCCGACTCCGCGAAGACGGCGTGACAATGCGGCTCCTGAATGGCGAGGCCGAATCCGGAACGATTGCGCCCTCAGGCGTCGATCACGTCGAGCGCCTGTGGCAGTTCCGCAAGGTCGGGCATTATCCCGTCTATGCGATCTACGGCCTGGATGTCGTCCTCGTTCGCGCAAGGTGGCTGCGTCAGATCGTTCCATTCGGACTGGTCACCTTCGCTGCCGCGGCGCTGACCTACGGTCTGTCACGTCGATGGCAGAGCGCGGTGGAGGACCGCCGCCGCGCACTGAACGAGGCCGAGGTAGCGCGCGTTCGCGCCGAGCGCGCGGAAGCGCTGGCGCGAGTCGAGCAGGCGCGCGACGACCTCCTTCAACTGGCTGAGCGCTCATACGAGTTCATCGCCATTACGGGCCTTGATGGACGCATCAGCTACATCAATTCTGCTGGAAAACGCATGAGCGGCCGCAACCCCGAGCGCGATTCCTGCGGGTCGCACGTCAGCGAATTCATTGCGCCGGAGTCGCTGGAGTACTTCAATGACACATTTATGCCGACGGTTCGCCGGCAGGGCCAAGCCGTGGCCGAAATGAAGCTGCGAAACCTGACATCCGGCGAAAAGTTCGACGTGATCTATTCGGCCTTCCTGCTTTTCGACCGGAAGGGGAATCCCAATCAGTTAGCCACCGTCATACGCGACATCAGCGATCGTAAACGGCACGAGGAGCACCTCAATCTGCTGATGCACGAGGTCAATCACCGCGCCAAGAACATGCTCAGCCTTGTGCAGGCGATCTCGCATCAGACCGCCGCCAAGAGCCCCGAAGACTTCCGCTCGCGGTTCACGGAACGCCTGCATGCGCTCGCGGCCAACCAGGACCTGCTGGTGCGAAACGAATGGGTCGGCGTAGGCATCGCCGACCTGGTGCGCGCTCAGCTTGCGGCATTCGCCGATCTCATCGGTTCTCGCATCTTGATGCATGGACCCAAGCTGCGCTTCAACCCGGCCGCCGCGCAAGCTGTGGGGCTCGCGCTGCACGAACTCGCCACCAATGCGAGCAAATATGGGGCGCTTTCGAACGAGACCGGTTCAGTAGAGGTTTGCTGGCGAAATGATGCCGACGCTTTCACCATGAACTGGACCGAACGGGGCGGTCCGCCGGTTTCGGCGCCAACGCAGCGAGGCTTTGGGAGCACGGTCGTCAGCCTGATGGTCGAGCGCAGCGTTGACGGAGAGGTTCGCCTCAACTATGCGCCCTCTGGGGCCACCTGGACTTTGACCTGCCCGTCGGCGAATGCGCTGGAGACAACCGAAAGAGTGGAAGCGGAAGTTGAACGCTCGCCGGAAAAGCGACAGGCGAGTTGATCCCGATAATGCCCGCCTTCGACGTCGCAGTCATCGGTCTCGGCGTCATGGGCAGCGCAGCGCTTGCGGCGCTCGCTCGGCGCGGCTGCCGCGCGGTCGGGATCGATCGCTTTGCACTCGGACATGATCGCGGCTCATCGCACGGCACAACCCGCGTCATCCGGCTCGGCTATTTCGAACATCCGTCCTACGTGCCGCTGCTGCGCGCCGCCTATGCGCTATGGCGCGAACTTGAGGCGCAGTCAGGTCGGTCGCTCCTGACGATTACCGGCATTGTCGAAATCGGGGCGCCCGAAAGCGACCTCGTCGCCGGCACGCTGCGCTCGTCGCGGCTGCATGGCCTGCCCCATGAAATCCTCGACGCGCTAAGCCTGATGAAGCGCTTTCCGGCATTTCGCGTGCCGGACGATTTCATCGGCGTGTTTCAGCCGGACGGCGGCATCGTGCGGGCAGAGGGGGCCATCGAGGCCCTGCAGGAGCTCGCGTCGGGTCACGGCGCGGAAATCATCAGGGAGCAGAAGGTCCTTGCGGTCGAACCGTACGGTGACGGCGTGCGGGCGACGACGGAATGCGGCGAGGTTCTCGCCGGATGCGCCGTCGTGGCGGCCGGACCATGGCTAAAATCGCTGCTGCCGCAGTTCCCCGCGCCCATCCGGGTGACGCGCCAGGTGGTGGGCTGGTTCGCGCCGGCAAACCATGCGCGCGCCGTTTTCGCGGCCGGCCGTTTCCCGGTGTTTCTGCTGCAAAATCCTGATGGTCTTTTCTACGGATTCCCGGCCGACGCGAATGGCGTCAAGGTCGCCAAGCACCACCATCTCGATGAGGCGGCCGATCCTGACCGCCATGACCGCACGGTTTCGGCCGCGGATGAGGCCGCAATCCGAAAGATGCTCAAGGCGCATCTGCCGGAGGCCGACGGCCGGCTCGTCGCCGCCCAGACCTGTCTTTACACGATGACGCCGGACAGCGATTTTATCGTGGATCGACTGCCCGGATGCCCCGGCATCATCGTCGCGGCGCCATGCTCCGGCCACGGCTTCAAGTTCGCGCCGGTGATCGGCGAAATCCTTGCTGACCTCGCCGTCGCGGGCGGCACGCATCACGATATTTCGCGTTTTTTGCTCAAGCGATTTGCATGAATTCCGCCGGCGCCTATCGGCGGCAGGATGGGTTCGCTTCGCTCAACCCATCCCCGTGCGACGGGACGGTAGCGCGGCGGAACGCCCGCGCTCCAATTGTGATTGAACCGTGACAGTCGGACGACTACGCTCCTCCGCGGAGGATCCCTGAACGCGAGGATCCGGACAAGGCCCGCCAAGACGGGCACGCTGCATTGTGGGGAAACGCCATGCTCGGATTGATGCAGGACTGGCCGCTGCTGTGCCATCGCGTGATCGACCATGCGGCGACCCACCACGCCAACCGGATGGTGGTTTCGCGCTCGGTCGAGGGGCCCACTCACACCACGAACTACGCCGGAATTCGTGCGCGCGCCCTGAAAGTGGCGCAACGCCTTGACCGTGACGGCATCAGGCTCGGCGACCGGGTGGCGACGCTCGCCTGGAACACGTGGCGGCATCTGGAAGCCTGGTACGGCATCATGGGCGTCGGCGCGATCTATCACACGGTCAATCCGCGGCTGTTCGCTGACCAGATCGTGTGGATCATCAATCACGCCGAGGACCGCATCGTTCTCACCGACCTGACCTTCGTGCCGCTCCTGGAAAAGCTCGCCGACAAGCTGCCCACCGTCGAGCGCTATATCGTATTGACCGACGCCGCCCACATGCCGCCGACGGCGCTGCGCAACGCTGTCGCCTATGAGACATGGATCGCCGAAGCGGACGGCGATTTTGCCTGGAAATCGTTCGACGAGAATACCGCCGCCGGCATGTGCTACACCTCCGGCACCACGGGAAATCCCAAGGGCGTCGTCTACTCGCACCGCTCCAACATCCTGCTCGCATTAACCGCGAACGAACCCGATGCGTTCGGGCTGTCCTCGCGCGATATCGTGATGCCGGTGGTGCCGCTGTTCCACGCCAATGGCTGGTCGATCGCCTTTTCGGCGCCGATCGCCGGCGCCAGCCTGGTGATGCCGGGCATGAAACTCGACGGCGCATCGATCCACGAGATGTTGACCGCCTACAGAGTGAGCTGCACGGCGGCGGTGCCGACCATCTGGCTCATGCTGCTGCAGCATCTCGAAGCAACCGGCGGCGCGCTGCCTTATCTCAAACGCGTGGTGATCGGCGGCTCCGCATGCCCGCGCGCCATGGCGCAGAAGTTTGAGAATATCTACGGCGTCCAGGTCATCCACGCGTGGGGCATGACCGAAATGTCGCCGCTCGGCTCGCTGTGCACGCTCAAGCCCGAATATGCCTCCCTCACCGGCGACGCCAAGCTCGATGTCCTCGTGAAGCAGGGACACCCTCCCTTCATGATCGAAATGAAGATCGAGGACGACGCCGGCCGACGACTGCCCTGGGACGGCAAATCGTCGGGCCGCCTGATGGTGCGCGGGCCCACGGTTGCGCGGGCCTATTACAAGGACGACAGCGATATTCTCGACGCTGAGGGCTTCTTCGACACCGGCGACGTCGCCACCATGGATCCGTATGGCTACATGCAGATCACTGACCGCTCGAAGGATGTCATCAAATCTGGCGGAGAGTGGATCTCCTCGATTGAGCTTGAGAATCTTGCGGTCGGCCATCCGAAGGTCGCAGAGGCTGCGGTGATCGGCGTGCGCCATCCCAAATGGGACGAGCGCCCGCTGCTGGTGCTGGTGATGAAAAAAGGCGAATCGATCGGCAAAAACGACATTCTTGATTATATGCGCGGCAAGGTGGCGAATTGGTGGATACCGGATGATGTCGTCTTCGTTGACGAAATCCCCCACACGGCGACCGGCAAGATACAGAAAACGACCCTCCGCGAGCGCTTTAAGGATTACCGGCTGCCGACGGCGTAGCCGGAATAGGCTGCTTCGTACGCGTTCACTTACGCTCATCTTTTATTCAAGAAAGGGGGAAGGCCATATGCTGCGAAGAACCATGCTTGCTACCATCGCCGCGTTCCCGGCGCTTTGTACTCGTTAATGCACTACGATGCGGGCAGACTGCGATGGCACGGGCTGCCTCGACCAGGCTACATGTTTTATCCAAGCCTTCGCTGCCACACGAATTCGCTTCGCGTGACGATTCACTTAGGCGGGGGGTGAAGCATGACAATTGTCGATCGTGTTGACTCGTCGTCGACGTCGGCGCCGGCGGATGCACATCTGCCTCCACCACGCTCGCCTGTCCGGCTCCGCTTCGTCGGACATCGCGGCGACTATTGGCGGCTGATGATCCGCGGCGGCGTGCTGCAGGCCGTGACGCTTGGCATCTACCGCTTCTGGCTCTTCACCGACATGCGCCGGTTTCTGTGGGCGAGCACCGAAGTCGACGGCGAAACGCTCGAATACACCGGCACCCCGATAGAACTGCTGATCGGGTTCCTGATCGCAGTCGGCATCCTGGCGCCGGTTTACGCGTTGCTGTTCGCGGCGTCGCTGGAGTTGGGAATCCTCAGCCCGTTGTCGGGCATCGCGGCGTTCGTGGTGCTCGCCGCTTTCGGCCAATACGCGGCCTTCCGGGCCCGCCGGTACCGCCTCACCCGCACGGTGTTTCGCGGCCTGCGGTTCCATCAAAGCGGTTCGGCCGTACGCTATGCGCTGCGCGCGATGCTGTGGTGGCTTGCCATCGCCCTGACGCTCGGCCTTGCCTCGCCCTGGGCGACGGCGAACCTCGAACGCTACAAGATGCGCAATACTTTTTACGGCAGCCTCGGCGGCAGCTTTGCGGGGAGCGCCGGGCGCCTGTTTTGGCGCGGCGTTTTGATCTGGCTTGCGGTCATCGGCCCGCTCGCAGCCGGCCTGGTCGCGGCCGCGGCGCTCATCGACTGGCCTGCCGTCATGCAGGCGCTGGGGCGAGGCAATGTCGCGAGCTTTGACGCCGCGATGAAAGGCAATGAGCGGACGATGGTCGGGATCGGGGCGCTGGCGGCTGCGGCAACCTGGTCAATGTTGTTCGCCGTCATCCTGTACCCCGCCTACCAGGCCATCGTTATGCGGTGGTGGCTCGGCGGGGTGCGTATCGGCGGGGCCGTTGCCGCATCGGACTTGCAGATGCGACGCTACTATTTTGCCTATCTGCGTTACCTGCTTTACGTGGCGCTGTTCTCGATCGCGTTCGCCGTCGTCGCCCTGCTCGTGCTCCGCCTCGCCCACGCCTCCAGCAATTTTACATCGGCGTCGATCCTGCGCGACGGAGTCGCAGGCCCGGATGTGATCCTCGCAGCAGTGGCGGGTATTGTCGCCTATGTGATCTACATCCTCGGGGTGTCGACTATCTATCAGGTCGTGGTAAAAATGCGGCTGTGGCAGGCGGCTGTGGAGTCGGTCATGATTTCAGGCATCGTGGCGCTCGACCACGTGCAAGCCGGCGAGGCGACGGCTTCTGCGGTGGGCGAAGGCCTCGCCGATGCGCTCGGTGCCGGCGCCATCTGAGCAGCGGAACATGACGACAACCGGAACCGCCATTTTCTATGACGGCATCACCAGCAACCGCCGCGAGGTCGCGGTGGAGATCGCCAGCGACGCCATTGAAGTGCGAGGCCCGGGCGGCTGCCTCAAGGCGCGGTGGCATTTTGCCGACATCGCGCCGCTGACGACGCAGTCAGGCGTCCTGCGAGTCGGCCTCGCCAACGCCAAAACCACGGCGCGGCTGGAAATCCATGATCAGGCGCTGGCGACGGCGCTGCTGGCGCGCGCCAACCCGGCCGACCGAACCGGTCTCACCGATCGGGCGACCCGCCTCAAGGTTGTGGGCGTCAGCCTTGCTGCGATCGCCGCGTTGATCGGCGGCGCGGTTTGGGGGGTGCCGGTGCTTGCCGATCGCATTGCGCCGCATCTGCCGGTCGCCGTTGAGATGCGCCTTGGCGCCGCCATCGACATGCAGGTGCGGCAAATGCTCGCCACCTCGGCCAGGGGAAAGCCGTTCGAGTGCGGCGCCGGCGACTCCCCCCGGGCCGCCGCCGCCCGTGCGGCCTTCGCGAAGCTCGTCGCTGCCTTGGAGGGGGCGGCCGAATTGCCCCTGCCGCTGCACGCGCTTGTGGTGCGTCGTTCCGACGTCAACGCCATCACGTTGCCAGGCGGGCGTATCTATGTCTTCGACGGGCTGTTGACCAAGGCGGTTTCGGTCGACGAGGTTGCGGGCGTGCTCGGCCATGAGATCGGACACGTGGACCACCACGACGGCACCAAGTCGGTGCTGGAAGCTGCGGGGCTCTCCTTGCTGTTTGGCATGCTGCTCGGCGATTTCACCGGCGGCGGCGCGGTGGTCATCGGCGCGAGAACGGTGCTGCAAACGGCCTATTCCCGTTCGGCGGAGGCAGCGGCGGATGAATTCGGCGCCCGGCTGATGTACAAGGTGGGCGGCGACCCTCGCGCGCTTGGCGCCATCCTGCTACGCATCTCCGGCAAAGCCGTGGCGCCGCACTTCCTGCTCGACCACCCGCAAGCACAGGAGCGCGCGGACGCCATCGCCAGGATCGGGCGGCCGTCGCAGACGAGAGCCCTGCTGACCCCTCCCGAATGGGAAGCGCTCAAGAGCATCTGTACTGAGGGATGACCTTAGATGTCCGTGGTCATGGCCCGTCTGCGCGTTTTGGAGGCGCCCCCCTCGCGGCTCGCCATCTGGGCGCGGCGGATCGCGGTTTTCTCTCTCGCGGTGGCGGCGCTGGCTGTCATCATCGAGCAGGCGGACTTGCTGGAGGTCGTCCCTGTGCTCGTTACCTTCGGGGCCGCGCTTGCGCTTTCCGTGCTGGCGATCCTGTTGGCGCTCGCGTCGTTTGTCGTGCTCTGGAACAATGGCGGCCCGGGCTTTGCTCAGGCCATCACGGCGGTGCTGATCGGCGTCGGGCTTCTCGCCTATCCGGGCTACCTTGCCTATGTCGGATATGGGCTTCCCCCGATCACCGACATCACCACCGACGCCGTCGATCCGCCTCGCTTCGAGGTGGTGGCGCGCCTGCGGCCGCCGAACAGCAGCCTCTACCCCGGCCTTTCCACTGCGCAACTGCAGAAGGAGACCTGGCCCGACATCGAGCCGCTGCTTGTCAGCGTGAGCCCCAGGGCCGCGTATGACGGAGTCCTCGCGGTCATCACCAAACGCAAATGGCGTGTGGTCGATGCGCAAGCGCCGTTCTCTAATCGCGATGGACACATCGAGGCGATAGCGCGCACGCCGATCATGGGTTTCCGTGATGACGTGGTCGTGCGCATCCGACCGACACGCGACGGTGCGAAAATCGATATCCGCTCGGCGTCGCGCTTTGGCGCCAGGGATTTCGGCGCCAACGCGGCGCGCGTGCTCGCCCTGCTTGACGACATCGACGATGCTGCGACGCCTGAAAGGCCCGAGCGGGAGGAGCGGCCGAAACTGGCCCCGAAAGCGTTTGCAAAGCCGGGTCAGGGCGGCAAGCGGTAGCGGCCGGAAATCGACGGCGCACCGTCAGTGGCGACCAGTCCGCGCGCGGTCAGATCTTCCAGATGCGCCAGCGTCGACAAAGCAGCGGCGCCCGCAAGCCGCGGATCGAGCCCGATATAAATCGCCCGCACCAGACTAGGGATGTCGCTTTCGCCTTTGCCAAGGCGATGCAGAATTGACGCCTCGCGGCCGCGGCGGTGCGCGATATAGCGGGCAACGAAGGCTGGCGCGTCGCGGATGACGTCGCCGTGGCCGGGAAGGTAAACCGTCTCCGGCCTCCTGGCGAGCCGATCGAGCGAGGCCATATAATCCTGCATCGAACCGTCTGGCGGCGCCACGATCGAAGTCGACCAGCCCATCACATGGTCGCCGGAAAACAGCACCTCGGTGCCCTTGAGCGCAAACGCCATATGATTTGCCGTGTGGCCCGGCGTTGCGATCGCTTCGATCGCCCAGCCGTCTCCCGCGATCACATCGCCGTCGGCGAGGCGGTGATCCGGTACGAAGCCGGTGTCGCCGCCGGCGTCGAGCCGTTCGGTCTCGCCGATGAATAACGGCCGCGAGGCGCGATGCGGCCCCTCCCCAAATGTCGGCGCACCGGTCGCCTCCTTGAGAGGCGCGGCCCCCGGAGAATGATCGCGATGGGTGTGAGTGATGATGATATGCGTCACCGTCTCGCCGCGTACGGCATCGAGCAGCGCCGCCGTGTGGCGCGCATCAATGGGGCCCGGGTCGACGATCGCGACCCGGCCGTGGCCGACGATGTAGCTCAGCGTCCCCTTGAAGGTGAACGGCCCCGGATTGTCGGCCAAGATGCGCCGCACGCCCGGCGCGACGTGGTCGACGACCCCCGGAGCGAGATTGAGCGTGCGATTGAAAGGGAGGTCTTCGGACATGCGACACTGATGTTCGAGCTGCCGGATGGCGGAATATCGCCCTCCGAATGCGCGAAAATAGGGCGCCGCGAAGCAAGCCCCTCCCTACGCTCCCCCGGACGCGGGGCTGCCAGCCATCAGGGCGCGTCGGCCTTTGCGGCCGTGGCGACGGTCTCTACCAGAGCAATGATGTTTTTTCGGACGGCATTGTTCTGGATTTGCCGGAACGCGCTCATGAGCCGAAAACCATCCTTGAGTTCCGGTACGTCAAACTGTTCCGCGACGGCGACTTCGATGCCGGCATCACCCGAAGCGGAAAAGAAATATGTCACGGGGACGTCAAGTATCTTCGAGATCTCGTAGAGCCGGCTGCAGCTGACCCGGTTGGTTCCCTTCTCGTATTTCTGCACCTGTTGAAACGCAACACCAAGCTTTTGTCCAAGGTCGGTTTGCGAAAGCGACAGTTGCAACCGACGCAACCGAATACGCTTTCCAACGATCACATCGATTGGATGAGGCATTTAACGCACCGCTACTTTCTCTGACGTTAGACTTGACCAAGTTTAGACCGGACTCGAGCAGGTGTAGTGCCCGGCTCCAGGATGAATTACTTAAACGTATTCGTAATTTTACTCAACGTCTACGTTCATGAAATCACACCATTACATTTCGCGGTGCGAGACGTCCGGACAAGCCCTGTACCCTGGGCCTCCTCGCGACGGCGAGGAGGACCGGGGGGTGTGCTCGCGGTGCCGGGATGGAGTATCGAAATACCTCTAACCGTTTGGCCCAGACTGAACATTTGACGACGAGAATAGCCCGCGGGGGTGCAATGTTCGGGCAGGGGCTGACACTCAATTCATCCGAGCTGCCTTCGGCGTCTCGGCGCTTCCCTCCGGAGTCCCCGAACTCCCCCCTTCGATCGTATTGGTGAGCTCGATGCCTGCCATGCGGAGACACTCAACCACAACTCCCGACACGCCCAGGCGCATAGCCTCCTCTTCCGCATAACGAATGAGACGAGCCAAAGCCACCACATCAGCTTTTATTGTCACCAGCTAATCTCCCGTCAGGATAGGGCTTCCCAGCCGCAACACAATTTATCCATATTATCCGGAGAACCGGCCGCCGCATAGCGGTATGAACAGACTGGCGCGCGGTCGTGCGATTATGGTTTCCGTGTGGCAGACATCGGGAGTCAGGAACCAGTAATCGGGCTCCAGGAGCGGGGGCATAACCTGATTGCTGAGTGGTCTCCCTGGCCTCTCGCTCTGATCACTGGTCGCTGATGACTGATCGCTGATTACCGATCACCGGAGGGGAACACATGCCTCACAAAACAACAACACTCGCCGCCTTATGGCCGCTTGGCCTCGCCGTGATTGCCATGCCGGCAAGCGCGGCCGACGTGACGCCTCAGCGGCTCCTGAATACAAAGGACGAGCCGCAAAACTGGCTGATGATCCATCGCGACTACGATAATTCCCGCCACTCCTCGCTCGCGGAGATCAACCGCGACACGGTCAAGAGTCTTGAACTCAAATACACATTCTCGATCGGCGGCCGCTCGACGGGGGGCACGCTGCGCGGCAAGGAGGAATCCACCCCGCTCGTCGACGATGGCTACATGTACGTGACGGACACCTGGTCGCGGGTAATGAAATTCGACGTCCGCAGCGGGAAGGAAGCGATCCCCCTGTGGCGCTACGATCCGAAAATCCGGGTGTCGCGGACGACCCGCGGCCTCGCCATGTACGGCAACAACGTATTCCTTTCCACCTATGACGCCCGCCTCATCGCGCTCAACCGGGACACCGGCGAGGTGGTCTGGGAGGTGCAGGCGGCGGCGCCGATGAACCCCAAGACCGGCACCCCGTCGAAGACCCAAGGGTTCTCCGGCGCGCCCTTGGCCGTCAAAACCGCGGGCGGGCGCGAACTCCTCATTCAGGGCGAATCGACCGGCGGCTCGCTCGGCACCAGGAGCTGGATCGGCGGCTTCGATATCAAGACCGGCGGGCTGGTGTGGCGCACCTTCACGATTCCGGCGCCGGGCGAACCCGGTTCCGAAACCTGGAAGGACAATCACAATGCCTGGCGCATCGGCGGCGCCAGCGTGTGGCAGACCGCCTCCTACGACCCCGCCACCAACCTTCTCTATTTCGGGACTGGCGACGCGTTCCCGACCTTCGATCCGGAGTTTCGCCCCGGCGACAATCTCTACACGGCGAGCACGCTCGCGGTCGATGCCGACACCGGCAAGATCATGTGGTTCTTCCAGGAGACGCCCAACGAACACTGGGATTTCGACACGCCAAGTCCGAAGATGCTCTACGAAACCACGATCAACGGCGAAAACCGCAAGGTAGTGGCGAACTTCTCCCGCAACGGCTTCTACTACACGCTCGACCGCGCAAGCGGCCAGTTCATACGCGCCGACCAATACCAGGAGAAGGTGACCTGGACCAAGGGCATCGACCCCAAGACCGGAAAGCCGCTCGACTACGACCCCGCAAGCGAGGTGCAGCGCTATGCCGGGATCGGCCAACGCCGCGGCAAGCCCGGGCAGGAGGCCTGTCCTTGGTACAACGGCTCGCCGACATTCTTTCCGCCAACCTTCGACGCCAGGCGCATGATCGCATACGTGTCCGGCGCCGAGGGCTGCTCGGGCGGGACGGTCGTGCAAACCCCGATGGACGAGAAGAAGGATTGGGTCGGCCTGCGCATGTGCTGCCAGGAGCAGGGGCGCGGGGCAGCGCACGGCGCCCTGTGGGCGCTCGATGTGCGCACCGGCAGGATCGTCGGCAAGACAACCTATCCGGTGCCGAACCAGTCCGGAATGCTGTCGACTGACGGCGACCTCGTCTTCACCGGGCATTCCAACGGCCGCTTTTCGGCCTACGACGCCGACACCATCAAGGAGTTGTGGAGTTCCAGCTTAGGCACGCCCATCACGGCGCCGCCCATGACCTTTGCGGTCGGCGGCAGGCAATACGTCGCCGTGGTGGCCGGCGGCGATGCGGGGCTGCGCGGCGCCGTGCTCTACCAGCCCTCCGCATTCGTGGCGGTGTTCGGGCTGCCGTAGCCGGGCTGGCGCAGGCAAGGGCCATCCTCATAAGCGCCATGGCAACCGGCGGCCGAGCCGCCTGCGACTCCCTCCCCCTTGTGGGGGCTTGAGGGGGAGGGGGCGGTAGGTTGGGGGCGTGCCGTGGGCAAGGGCGGGGCCACTTTGGCCGACCCCCACCCCCCCGACCCCTCCCCACAACCGCTTGCGGGCGAGGGTTAGGGAGGGGGCTGTCTGAAACCACGGAGCAAGTGGCCGGGCGCCCCTCTCACCATCCTCGCCGGGGAGGGGAAAAGCGTTGTGGCCATCGCAAGCGTGGCCATAACGAAAGGGCTGCGTCACGAAACCCGGACATCGAAATGAAAAGTTCTCAAATCGTCGAAATCGATCGCCGGCTGCCGATCGGGGCCGAGATCTTCCTTGATCACGTCGCCCATTTTGTCGCCGACCCCGAGAGCGCCAGCCGTGCGCTCGCCCGCGCGGGTTTCGCGCCCACGTCGATTTCGATCCAGGTCAATCCCGATCCCGCCGGCGGTCCGCCGCGACCGACCGGCACCGGCAACATCACCTGCATGCTGGATCGCGGCTATCTTGAAGTGCTGTTTCGGACTGCCGACACGCCCCTTGCACGGGAGTTCGATGCAGGGACGAAACGCTATCGTGGCGTACACCTCGCAGCCTTCGCGGTCGCTGATGCGGCCGCCACTCATGCGCGGCTGGCGCAATCGGGATTTCGCATGCAGCCGCTTATCGCGATGCAGCGCCCGGTCGAAACCCCGTCCGGCGAGGATATCGCGGCGTTCAGGGTGGTACGTGCCGCGCCGGGCGAGATGCCTGAAGGCCGCATCCAGGCGCTGACGCACCTTACGGAGCGCACGGTCTGGCAGCCGCGATGGCTCACCCACCCCAACGGCGCGATCGGCCTCTTGGACCTTGTCATCGCGCCGGCCGACATGGAGGAGGCGGCCGGCCGCTTCCGGCGCTTCCTTGACCGCGACGCATATGCCAATCAGTGCGGCATGGCCTTTCGTCTTGACCGCGGCCGTGTGCAAATCGTCTCAGCCGCATCGCTGGCACGGCTTTTCCCGGGGCTCGCGATTCCCGATCTGCCCTTCATGGCCGCCTACGGAATTGCCGTCACGTCACTTGAACGGGTTGTGGCCTGCCTGCAGGCAGGCCATGTCGCGTTCGAGCGCCAAGCCGGCCGCGTCATTGCCGGGTTTCCGGACGAGCTCGGCGTCGGGTGCTGGGCGTTCGTCGAGAGCGCATCAGCGCTGCCGTGGCGTAAGTAGCCCACGTTGCTTCCCCCAGCCGCAGGGTGGGCAGAGGCGCAACCGAAATCGGCTGTTGCCGATTTCGGCGCCATTGACTGCCGAAGTCGGGCAAGCCCTACTTCGGTGCGCCGTGCCCACCGGCGCGCGATGTTCCGAGGGGTGGGCACGCTTCGCCTTGTCCACCCTGCAACGCGATTCCCGTCGATTGAATTCCGCTCTATCATGGCGGCCATGATGCAAGACGCTGCTCCAGATATCGAAACCAACGAGAGGCCGGCACTTGCGGCCGGAACATTCATTGCCTTCGTCAAGCAGGACTGTCCGACCTGCGTTCTGGCGATGCCAGCGCTGCGCGAGATTGATGAGCTCGCCGCACGTTCAGGCGGGAAGCTTGAAGTGCACGTTCAGGACGATGTGACCTTTGCCAAGGGCTTTTCGCATGCGAGCGACGACAGCGCACTCGCGGCCTCTTACCGATACAGCATCGACACCGTGCCTACCCTGATCCGTCTGAGGGATGGGCAGGAGGAGGCGCGCGTGGTCGGCTGGCGGCGGTCGGAATGGCAAGCGATCACCGGGATCCCCGCGCTTGGCGACGGGTTGCCGGAACATCGGCCGGGCTGCGGATCAAAAACCATGGACCCGGGCATGCCGGTGCGCCTCAAGGTGAAATACGGCAACACCGGGCTTGCATCTCGCCGCATTACGGTGCCGGCGCTCTCCGACCCGGTGGAAACCTGTTATGAGCGCGGCTGGAGCGATGGATTGCCGGTAGTGCCGCCCACCGAGGAGCGCGTTCTTGAGATGCTCGACGGCACCACGCGCGCCCCGCAGGAGATCATAGGCCGGATCCCGCCGAACTATGCGGAATGCACGGTCGAGAAAGTCGCCATCAACGCCGTCATGGCGGGCTGCCGGCCGGAATACATGCCTGTGGTGCTCACCGCGGTCGAGGCCGCGCTGATGCCGGCCTTCGGGCTTCACGGCGTGCTCGCCACCACCAACGCCTGCACCCCGGTGGTGATGGTCAACGGGCCGATCGCGCGCGCCATTGGCATGAATGCAAAGGGCAACGTCTTCGGTCAGGGCAACCGCGCCAATGCGGCCATCGGCCGTACGTTGCAGCTCGTCGTACGCAATGTGGGCGGCGGGCGGCCGGGCGAGATCGATCGCTCGGTCTTCGGCAGCCCGGCGAAATACTCCTTCTGCTTCGCAGAGGACGAGGACGATCCGCGGTGGGAATCCTACGCTGTGTCGCTCGGCTATTCGCCAGATGCCTCAACCGTCACGATATTTCCGGGCGACGGCATCAGCCAAATCATCGATCACGTTTCGCGCCGGCCGGAGGATTTATGCCGCTCCTATGCCGGCTGCATCCGCGCCATATACGGCACCGGCCACATCATCGGGGTGCAGGCCTTCCTGGCGATCGCGCGGGAACACGCGATCGTGTTTTATGACGCCGGCTGGTCAAAAGCGCGGGTGAGGGAGGAGCTTCTGGAGTTGTTGAAAATCCCAGTTCGCGAGGTGGCGCCGGGGCGCGCGGGGTTGACCGGACTGACGGCCGAAGAGAAGTCCGACCCGGACAACCTGGTTCCCAAATTCAAGAACGGCACCTTCAATATCATCCGTGCCGGCGGCTACGCCGGCAAATATTCCGCCATCATCCCGTCGATCGGCGGAAGAGGCAGCATCGAACCGGTAACCAGGGAGATCAGATAGCGATGCCGGAAAACATTCTCCTCGATCCCACAGCCGAGACGGCGCCGGCTATGCAGCCGCGCCTGGTGCGGCCGCAATCGATCGCCGGAAAGACGATCGGCCTCCTCGACATCGCGAAGATGCGCGGCGATGAGTTTCTGGACCGCCTCGATGAGCTTTTGACCGGCCGCGGCCATGTGGTGAAGCGCTATCGCAAGAAGCACTTCACCCATCTGGCGCCGCTTGAATTGAAGCAGCAGATCAAGTCCGAATGCGACCTGGTCGTCGAAGGCTTGGCTGATTGAGGCTCCTGCACGTCGTGCTGTATGCATGACCTCAGGGGACTTGAGCAGCTAGGCGTTGTGGCGGTCGGGGTTGCGACCATGGAATTCAAGGTCGCGGCGGCGGCGCAGAGCCAGGCCCTCGGCTACGATCCTGCGGTGGTATTCGTTGCGCACCCGATCCAGGACCGCACCCATGATGAGATCCGCGCCCTCGCGGACGGCGCGCTGGAGGAGATTTTGGCCAGTCTGAAGACGCAGGGCCAGGCTCCGTAGGGTGGGCGACGCCGCTCTTCGCACCGTTGCCCATCAGGTGGCTGAGATTTTTATTGTGCCTCGTCCTTGTCGCGGTCTTCGCGCCGCCAAAACCAGCCACAGCATAGAGGGCGTCGTCAGCCGCCTGAGGACTTTAGTGCCCGTCCCGTAGCGATCCTCGCGCGGCCAAAATCGGCCACAGCATAAAATCCGATTCTTCACGGACGACTGCCCCCCTGCGGCGCAAAAGCGGCGCTCAGAGCCTTGACTTAAACAGCCCATCCAGCCGAAACGAGTACCCCACCCCAAAAATATAAGTCGGCGCATTGCGGTTGAGGCCAAATCCGATGTGGAAATCGACCTGCTGGGTTTCGGTGATGCGATAGCCGCCGCCGGAATTGAAGAGGTGGCTGGCGCCGCCGTTGACCGGCAAGTCGCCGACATACTCGACAAACAGAAAATAGCGCTCGCCGAATTCCTTTTCGATCACGAAAGTAGATTGGTTGGAATACTTGTTTGCGGTATTTTCTGGTGTGAAAAAATTGGTCACCATGCCGGTAATCGCCCAGCCGTCGCCGAGGTCCACCGACCACGGAAACTGCAGATAGGGCTGCACGCCACGACCCGCGACCGCCAAGGCCCCGGTCGGGACCCCGGCTCCAACAGTCATCGAGAGATCAACCTTGCCGGGCAGCGGACTGATCTGCCATTTGAACGCCGGGGCCGCGTTGCCGAAGCCCGAAGCGCCAGGGCCGTGGAATGCGCTCTGATAGTTCGGCAGGTCAATCAATACCTCGAAGCAGGGCAGAATGCCGAGGCGCCAGCGGCTATTGGCGCCGTCAAAGATATCGGCGCCGGTATGCCCGCTCACATTGGCTCCGTTCTCGTTCTGCAGGCTACCGACCGGCACAACGACGCTGGAATTGGTGACGTCCGGCCGGTCGGTCGCGATCGGTGCACCCGTCTGCGTGCATTCTTTGGCCGCACCGGCCGGCGCGACATGCAAAACGAGAGCCACGGCGACGCATGCGGCCGATCGGGATCTAGGGTGCGCCATTCACATGACATCGCGAAATGCAGCACGGACGCGACATGGCATGTTCCTTGAGAACGAATCACATCCGTTGTCGTCATGCTCGCGCTTGTCGCCGGGCTTCTCCTCCCTACCCTCCGATGCATGCGGGGGAGGGTAGGAGGGGGAAGCAAGCAAGACGCGGAGGGCGGGGACGAGCCCCATAGGCGCTAACTTAGCGCGTTTCGGTTGTCCGGAAGATGCAGGACCGCCTTGATCGCTTGCAGAGCAAGCAGCCTTGGCTGCAACGGCTGTCAAGGGGTAAACCCGCTCCGCGGCGCGAAGCGCCCTTGACAGCCGTTGCAGCCCAGGCTTTCCGGCATCCAAGCGATCAATGCGGTCCTGCATCTTCAGGCGATGGAATCTCTGGGTCAGCGCCTGCGTTAAGTTAGCGCCAATGGAGACCAGCTCGGCCATGACTTTGGAGAAGGGGATCATTGTATCGAAATATAGGATTCACGGCATCACGACAACCTTGCCCTTCATGTGCGGATGCAGGCCGCAGAAATATTCGTAGCTGCCGGCCTTATCGAAGGTGAAGCTGAATTTATCCTCTGTGTCGAGCGCGGGAGAGCGGAACTTGCCCGTTGTCTCGACGATCGAATGCGGAATGTCGTCGTCGTTCTCCCATACGATCTTGGTTCCGGCCGGGACCGTGATGACGTCGGGCTTGAAGGTGAAATTGTCGATGGTGAGGTGCGTTTCGCCGGACTGGGCGAGCGCCCCGTAGACAGCGCAGCACACCGCCGCGCCCGCCGCGAATGCGCGGAGGCTGTCGTATATGAGAGACATGTGAGAGTGCCTTCGTTGCTGGGGAGTGGGGTCCGACCGACCCGTCCTTCGCGTTATGCCCGCCCCGGTTCCCTTCCCTTACCCTCCCCGCAAGGGGGCGAGGGCAAGGGATGGATGATGGTCGCGGGCATCCACGTCCTTCTTGTTGAGCCTCATTAAGCGAGGCGTGGATGGCCCCCGGATGAATTCCCAAAAGCGACGAGCCCGGCGATGACCCTGGACACTTGGTTCAACGTGACCGGGATCCGCTATAGGCCTCAGTCGTGGAATCACGCCTTGACGAGTTCGCTGTCGGTGATCGCAAGGGGCTGAGTGCCTCGTTTCACCTCGACGGTGGTAATGCCGAGGACCGTGCGCAGCTTGTCGTCGGGCACCCGCATCGGGCCGGGCGACGGCGCGCTGCCAGGGGCCGGCTGCGGGAAGGCCGTGGAGCGTGCGGTGTGGAACGTTACCGCGCCTTCGACCTTCTGCATGATCTGATGGATATGGCCGTTGAGCACCGTCACCGAGCCGAAACGCTTGACGAGGCCGAGCGCCTGGGCGGCATCGTCGGTTCCCCAACCCCAGTTCTCCGCCACGGTCCACAGCGGGATATGGGCAAACAGCACGATCGGCGTCGACGCCGATTTGCCTTTCAGGTCGTCCGCGAGCCACGCAAGCTGCTCGGCGCCGAGCGCGCCCATGCCGCCCGCCTTGAGGTTTGCGACGTTGACCAGGCCGACGAAATGCACGCCGTTCTTGTCGAATGAATACCAGCCCGTCCCTTTGGCCTGGACCCGTTTGCCGTAGCGCTCCAGGTAGGCCTTGCCGAGGTCCGGATCGACGATGTCATGTTCGCCCGGAACGTAGAAGGTGTCGAGCCGCGCCTTGCCGATCGCCTGATCGGCGTTATCGAATTCATCGGGCTTGGATAAATGAGTGATGTCGCCGGTGTGAAGCATGAAGGCGGGCTTTTGCGGCAATGCCCCGACCTTGGCGATAGCCTCCTCGAGCGTCGCCATCGGATTCGGATTCGCCGGCGCTTTGAAGCCGATGTGGCTGTCGGAAATCTGCAGAAACGTGAAGCCGCTGGCGGCCTGCGCGTTCGCTTCCGAAATTCCGAGCAGCGACGATGACCGCGGTACGCCGCCGACCATCGTCCATAACACGCCGGTTCCGGCCCAGATCATGCATTCCAATGCGCCGCGCCGGTCAATGCTGTCCTGTTCACTCTGTGCCATATGCTCTCTCCCTCGTGGCCGATAAGGGGCCGACTGCCGGGGAGACTGTCCAGGGGGAGGGTTTATTCCCAGTCGTTCCATGGCTAGCTTCACGTCGTCGTGACCGCGGATGAAACTCACCGCTACCCCCGCGACAACGTGCTGCCTCTATGTACCTTGTTGCGCTGTTGGCCGTGGCTATGCTTCCCATGCTCCCGCCGGAGCAAGTGGAGATAAAGGTCATGACCGGCGCCCTGCGCCAGCGTACCCCGATCCTCTCGGTTGCTTCGTTCCGTGCATGGCTTGCGTCACGGCCGGACGAGGAACATTGGGAACTGGTCGAGGGCGTACCAATGATGACGACTCCGCCGAATCGTCGCCATCAACGTATCGCGAGTAACCTGGAGTCGCTCCTCAATGCCGCGCTTAGGCGGCACAATCCGGCATTGACGGCCTATCATGATATCGGCGTGAACATCATATCCACCGTGCCTTACGATCCGGAACCCGACGTGGCAGTGATCCGGGAAGATGAAAATCCGGACCCGCGCTACGCGGATCGCTTCTACCTCGTGGCCGAAATTCTATCCGAGAGCGACAAGAGCGTTATCGAAAGCAAGCGGGACATCTACCGCGCGCATCCGTCCTGCACGTGCATTCTGCTGGTCCGCCAGGACCGTATTGAAATCACCTTTGACCGCCGTACCGCCGAAGGCTGGCAATCGCAGGCGCTCTATGGTGCTGACGAACTCACCCTGCAGGAGTTCGGCCTTACCTGTCTTGTCAAGGATGTCTACCGCGATACGTTGCTCGGCTGAATTGCAAACTACACTTTGATCCCCAGCAGCCGCGCGGCGTTGCCGCCCAGGATCGCCGCCTTCTCGTCGTCGGCGAGGGTCGTCGCCGCGAAGATGCGATCCACCGGATGTTGCTCCCACACGAACGGGTGGTCGCTGCCGAGCATGACCTGGCTGGCGCCGACCTGCGCCACGAGATGGCGCAGCGCCTCCGGAGTAAAGACCAGGGCGTCGAAATAGAGCTGACGCAAATATTCCGTCGGCTGCTTCTTCAGCTTGATGTCCGGATTGCATGCGCCGGGCGGGGCCACAAAACAGGCGTGATCCGAGCGCGCCGCGTAGGAGGCGAGATAGCCGCCGCCATGCGCCGCCAGAATTTTCAACCCGGGGAAGCGGTCGAGCGTGCCTTCGAAGATCAGGTGCGAAAGCGCGATGGTGGTATCGAGCGGGTTGCCGATCGTGTTCGACAGCCAGCCGCTGCCCTGGAAGCGCCTGGCAAGCTCCGGCGTGCTCTGTGGGTGAATGAACAGCACGGCGCCCAGCTCTTCGGCCTTCGCCCAGACCGGGTGAAACTTGGGGTTCGAAAAGTCTTCGCCGGCTACGCTGCCGCCGATCTGCGCGCCCCGCAGACCAAGCTTTTTCACCGCATCCTCGAGCTGCTGAACCGCGAGATCGGGGAATTGCAGGGCCAGCGATGCAAAGGCTGCAAAACGTTCGGGTTGCGAGGCGCACAGCTCCGCAAGCTTCTCATTCTGCATCTTGACGATTGCGGCGGCGGTATCGCGGTCCTTGCGATACCAGAACGGATTGATGGACAGCACTTCCATGTCGATCGCCATTGCGTCCATCTGCTTGAGGCGCTCGGCAATGACGATGTACTGGTTTTCCGCGCCTTTGACTGGCACGAACACATTGCGCGCCTCATCCCCCATCAGATCGACGGCGTCGTGGAACAAGCAATGCGAGTGCACGTCGATCGTCTTGATCCGCTTGCCCTTGATCATGACCGGCAGGCGGTGCTCAGGCTCCTGAGCGCGTGCGGCGCCCCGCCGGCCGCAGCCGCAGAAGGTAATGCCTGCCGCGCCCGCTCCTTTCAGGAAGCTTCTGCGTGTCGTCATTTGGTTTCCTCCTCCGGCAATTTTTGCTTGCAATATCGCAGACGCCGCTGGTGCTCGATCGGATTCTCGCCCGTTCACGCCCTTGATCAAGCGTCATTTCGGTGCGGCATCGCTCCCTGCCCTCCCCTGAGCGCGCGCGTCCGCACGCATCTTTTATGCGTGCCAACGGGCAGGCGAGATGCCCGCGCTCACAAGTGAAGGTAACGGGAGGGGCTTCGCGGCCACGCGCTTGCTGAGATCACGCCCGTTGCGGTGGCGCTTCATCAGTATTAAGCAATCATCAAAGACGACCAAGGAGACATCCATGACGGCTTTCCCTCGGCGGAGCCTTGTCGCGGCGGCGCTTGCCTCGGCGGCGGCAATTTGCATCGCAGTGCCGGCCGCAGGCCAGACGGTCGAGAACTTCTACAAGAGCCACGAGCTGACAATCCTGATCGGGCATCCGCCCGGCGGGTCCTACGACCTCTACGCGCAGCTCGCTGCTGCCCACATCGGCAAATATATTCCCGGCAAGCCGACCGTGATCGTTCAGAGCATGCCGGGCGGCGCCGGCTCCAAGGCGGCTTCCTACCTTTATGCCAAGGGACCGAAAGACGGCTCGATGATCTCGCTATTTCCCGAGACCATCGCGTATGTGCAGCTCATGGATCCGGCGCAGGGGCGCTGGGACGTCACCAAGATGAGCTACATCGGCTCGTTCGCGCCGGTGAATACCGCCTTCATGGTGCACAAAGGCTCCAGGCTCGCTTCAGCCGAAGACCTGTTCAAGGGCAAGACCAATGTGGGCTGCAGCGGCCGCGCGTCGCAGAGCTTCCAGTATCCCGCAACCCTCAAGGTGCTCGCCAAGATGCCGCTCAACATCATCTGCGGCTATGACGGCTCGTCCGCCTATACGCTCGCTCTGCTGCGCGGGGAGGTCGATCTCGTTTCGAAAGCATGGAATTCCTGGCGCGCCGAAGACAAGGATAACATCGATAACGGGACCTTTATCCCGCTGCTGCAGGCCGGCCTCAAGCGCACGCCAGAGCTGCCAGACGTGCCGCTGATGCAGGAGATCGTGGCGGATCCGACCGCCAAAACCGCGATCGAATTCGTGTCGGCCGGCGCCGCCATCGGCCGGGCGCTGCTGGCCCCGCAGAACGTTCCGGCCGACCGGGTGGCAGCGCTGCGCGCCGCGTTCGACAAGGTGGTGGTCGACAAAGATTTTCTCGCCGACGCGCAAAAGCGCAGCATCTATATCGAGCCGACGCCGGGCGTCGAGGTGCAGAAATACAGCGACGCCATCATCAAGACTCCGAAAAATATAGTCGATCTCGTCGCTAAGGCGTTCGATGCATCATGAATGCCGAAGAGCAAGACATGAATGAGATCGCGACAGATGCACAGAGAGGTGACAGCGAAACCAGTCGAAAGGGTGCATACGCCAAAAGACGTTGGCAATCGGACGTCATCGTCGACCTGATCAAGCAGTTCGGATTCCCGTATATCGCCCTCAATCCAGGGGCGAGCTACCGCGGCCTGCACGATTCGCTTGTCAACTACGGCGGCAACAATCCGCCCATGCTGCTTTGTCAGCATGAGAAGATCGCGGTGCAGATCGCTCACGGATACGCCAAGGCGACCGGCAAACCCATGGTGGCGATCGTCCACGACGTGGTCGGGTTGCTTCACGCGACGATGGGCATCTACTATGCCTATATGGACCGCGCGCCCATTTTCGTGATCGGCGCCACCGGCCCCATGGATGAGAGCAAGCGCCGGCCCTTCATCGACTGGATCCACACGGCCAACGTTCAGGGCGAACAGGTCCGCCACTACGTTAAGTGGGATTATCAGCCCGGCAGCATCGAGGGAGTGCCGGACTCTTTTGCGCGCGCCTATGCGGCGATGATGACGGAGCCGCAGGGGCCGGTCTACATGTGCTACGACGCCTGGCTGCAAGAGCAGCCGCTCGTTGCGGATGTGCGGATGCCATCATCTGCCGAGGCCGCGGTGCCGGCGGCGATGGCGGCAGATCCAGGCGCCCTCGCCAAAGTCGCCGACCGGCTGCTGGCCGCAAGATTTCCCGTGCTGCTGGCGGAATATGTCGGCCGCTGCGCCCAGGGATTTCATCATCTGGTGAAGCTCGCCGAGACTGTCGGCGCCGCCGTTTACGACGTCAACGGGCGGCTCAATTTTCCCAACCGCCACCCTCTTAATTTGAGCGTCGAGAAGAGCGCCTTCCGTGATGCCGACCTTATTCTGGCTCTCGACACCCGCGATTGGGAAAAGCCCACCCACATCATCGATCGCACCAAGCGAGTGACGCAGCCGCTCTATCCGCCCACATGCGAAATGATCGAGCTCGGCTTCGGCGATATCGGGCTTTCAAAATGGTCGATGGATTTCACTCGTATGCCCGATTGCAGCCTGCGGGTGCTTGGCGACACCGTCACGGCGATCCCGGAGCTGACGCGGCTCTGCAAGGACCGAATCGCCCGTAACGCCGGCCTCGCCGATCGCATTGCCGAGCGCACCGCGGAGATCGCTCTTCGCCACGACGCCCTGTTCGCCAAATGGGAGGTACAGTCGCGGCAGGGCTGGGACGCGACCCCAATCTCGCTGCCCCGTCTGGCCCATGAAATCTGGGACGTCATCAAGAGCGAGGACTGGGTGCTGACCGCCTGTACACTGCAGGACTGGGTTCTCAAGCTCTGGGACTTCGACAGGCCCTATCGGCACGCCGGCCGTGCGCTCGGCACCGGCACGCAGATCGGGGTGTCGATCGGGGTCGCATTGGCGCACCGCGGCAGCGGTCGCCTTGTCGTCGATATTCAGCCCGACGGCGACCTGATGTTCGACGCCGGCGCCTTGTGGACGGCGGCAAAGAACAACATCCCGTTGCTGATCGTCATGTACAACAACCGTGCTTATTACAACGACTGGGAGCACCAAATCCATGTCGCCGAGCACCGCGGCACCCCGGTGGAGCGCGCCTGTATCGGCCAGGACATCGCCTCGCCGGAGCCGGATTTCGCCAAGCTCGCGCAGTCCTGCGGCTGGTACGCCGAAGGGCCGATCACCCAACCCAAGGATATCGCCGGCGCGCTGCGCCGCGCGATCGCAAAGGTGAAGGCCGGCCAGCCGGCCCTGGTCGACACGGTGCTGCAGGCGAGATGACGAATGCGCTATCGTGATTACGGCTGGATCTGAACGTAGCCGTCTTGCACGAGCTGAACAATTCGCAGGTTCGCGCCCGTGTCCACCTTCACTCCGGGAAGCAGGTCGGCATTCACCCAGCCGTTCCTTCTGGCGGTCTCGCCGCATTCCTCGAATTGAACGCCCTCCTCCTGCAGAGCAGAGATCTGCTCCTTGAACGGATTCCCTCTGTCGGACTTGCGCGCAGCATTATAGGCTTGATCATTCAACAGCATGTAACCGGCTGCGCCGTGGAAGACCGCGATTATGCTGATGGGAGTTTGGCTCGCCCTATAACTCTGCGCCATCAATTTCATGTAGTTGAGACCGATCGATCGATCGCCGTCGAAAGCGAGATGATCCATGTTGAACACGACCTTCGAGGGCTTGAACGTTACCGGGACGTCGATCCGAAGCTCGCCTTTCGATGCCGGTTCTGCGGTCCATGCCGGCATTGAGCAGACGAGCACTGCAAAAATCAGTCCTGAAGTTACCTGCTTGAATCTGAACATAAGAAATCTCCTGGTTTGGGCTGTCCATCCCTGCCCTCTTTCGCATGCATGCAGCGGAGGCTGGGGAAAGGCAGAGTGATCAACTATTGCAATGCGGTCAATTGCAGTCTGTTCGAAGGACAATCGGCGGCAGCGCCGAACACGGAAAATCGGCAAACGGGAAAGCTATGGTAAACCCCATGCAAAGCGGTGTGTCGGCTTTCGATCTCATCATCGGCGGCGATCCGGCGCTCTACGCGATCATCGGATTGTCGTTAACCGTCAGCGTCTCCGCGACGTTGCTGGCGGCTGCAATCGGCCTGCCGCTCGGTGCGTTACTGGCTCTGGTGAGGTTTCCGTCGCGCGCTGTGGTCGTCGTTCTGCTCAACGCCTTCATGGGGCTGCCCCCGGTGGTGGTCGGGCTTGCCATGTATTTGCTGCTGTCGCGGTCCGGCCCGCTTGGGTTTCTGGGGCTTCTGTTCACCCCGCAGGCCATGATCCTCGCTCAAGCCGTGCTGGTGACGCCGATCATTGGGGCATTGACGCGCCAGACCGTCGAGGACCTTTGGGTCGAATACCGGGAGGAGATGACCGCGATGGAGGTCGGGCCCGCCGGCCGGGTTGCGGCATTGCTGTGGGACGCCCGGTTCAGTCTGATGACCACCCTGCTCGCAGGCTTTGGGCGCGCTGCGGCAGAGGTCGGCGCCGTAATGATCGTAGGCGGCAATATTGGCGGCTTCACGCGCACCATGACGACCGCAATTGCGCTTGAAACCTCAAAGGGCGATCTGCCGCTCGCCATCGGGCTCGGCCTCGTGCTGATTGCCCTCATCGTTATGGTCAACGCCGCTGCGGCTGCCGCGAGGCGGCTCGGCGAACTCCATGCCGGTTGACATGATGCGGGCGCCGCCAAGCGAACTGCCGATCACGATCGAGGATGTCTCGGTGCGCAGCGGCGGCGTGACCATTCTGGAATCCGTGTCGCTGGCGCTGACTCCAGGCACTCCGACCGCGGTGATCGGCCCGAACGGATCCGGAAAATCCTCGTTGCTCCGCCTCGCCATGGGATTGCTTTCGCCGACGGCAGGGCGGATCGCGTGGGGAGGACGCACCGCTCCGGCGGCTCACCGCCGCGCCATCATGTTCCAGCGCCCCGTCATGCTGCGCCGCTCGGTCGCCGCCAATATCGCATTCGCGCTGCGCCACGGTGCGGCGGCGCCCCGGGATCGCGGCGATCGCGTCGCGGCGCTCCTCGATCTGGTCGGACTGACGGCGCTTGCGGCGCGGCCGGCGCGGCGATTATCGGGCGGGGAGCAGCAGCGCGTCGCGCTTGCCCGTGCGCTTGCCCGCGATCCGGAGATTCTCTTTCTCGACGAGCCGACCGCGAATCTCGATCCGGCCGCCACCAAGGCGGTCGAGGATATCATCGTGCGAGTGGCCGCCGGCGGCGTGAAAATCGTGCTCGCGACCCACGATCTCGGGGAGGCGCGCCGCCTGGCCGGTGAGGTCGTGTTCATGGTCCGCGGCCGGGTGTGCGAGCGCGGGCCTGCGAAGTCGTTCTTCGCCGCCCCGGCGACTGCGGAAGCGCGAGCCTTTCTCAATGGCGACCTCGTGATCTGACGCAGCTTGGGGGTGCACTGATGAACATGACAGACATTTCCCGCGAGCAGGACGCCGACCATCGGCTCGCGGCCGCATTGGCGGAGAGTTTCATCGGCGACGTTATGACGGCCGTCGGGCTGCCGGCATCCGACGCCGCGAAGGTGGCGCGGCTGATGACCGAAGCCGATCTCACCGGCGCTGACGCTCATGGTATCTTCCGCCTTCCGCAATATGTCCGCCGCATTCGCGCCGGCGGCGTCAACACGCGCCCGCAGATCTCTGTCGAGCAAACCGCCGCCGCCACGGCGCTGGTCGATGGCGACAACGGCATGGGACACTTAGTGGTGAGCCGCGCCGCCGAGACGGCGATTGCGCTTGCGCGCGCCGCGGGGGTCGCGTGGGTGGGGGTACGTCGATCGAACCACGCTGGCACGGCGGGGCTCTATGCCGCCATGCCGGTTGCGCACGGCATGATCGGCCTCTACGGCGCGGTCGCGAACGCCAACCATATGGCAGTATGGGGCGGCTCCGAGCTCCTGCTCGGCACCAACCCGCTCGGGATCGCGGCGCCGTCGGGCCAGGGGCCGGTGGTGCTCGACATGGCGACCACGGTCGTCTCTTACGGCACCGTCAAGAAATACGCGCTGGCCGGCCGTGAGATGCCGGAGGGGTGGCTGGTCGATACGCAGACCGGCGGCCCCCTGACCGATCCGAAGCGCAGCGCGGAGGGCTTGCTGCTGCCGATCGGCGGCTACAAGGGCAGCGGCCTCGCCCTCATGCTCGGCCTTCTGGGCGGCGTGCTCAACGGCGCTGCGTTCGGCCGCGACGTCATCGATTTCAACTACAACCAGGATGGCGCTGCCAATACCGGCCACTTCATGGCGGCAATCGACGTCAAGCGCTTCGTTCCGCTCGCGAGCTTCGTGGCGCAGACTGATCGCCATCTCGCCGATCTGCGCGCCTCCAAGCGGCTGCCCGGAGTCGACCAGATCCGCTTGCCGGGCGACCGCCGCCGCGAGTGCCGCATCGAGCGCCTGCGCGACGGCATACCACTGCCGGCGGCCCTGCTCGCGCAACTCGACAGGCTGGCGGCGGAGCTTGGGGTGCGGGCGCTGCGGGCGAGGCCCGTGTAGGATTGCGAAGGCGAACCAGGTCGTGCACAAGGCTCCTCAGTCAGCCTCACGCGCTGGACTCTTCAGGTCGCACGCAACCCGCCCGAGGAATTCCTCCAGCGCCGCGATGCAAGCGCCGTCGCGATAGACGCGGTATTTATTGGCCGCCATTTTGGCTTTGATCTCTGCGTACCAGGCGCCGTCACGGGCAAGCCGCACGGCGGTCGCCACATAGCCATCGAGCGTGCCGGCAATCGTCTCGGTCACGCCCATCATCGTCAAGATCGCCGAGGTGTGACGGCCGCGCATCAGCGGGCCGGCGAGGGTCACGACGGGCAGATCGTTCGGAAGGCTTTCCATTGTTGAGTTGAAGCCAGACCATCCGATGCTGTCGAGAACGATGTCGCAGCAGCCGCTCGCAGCGGAGAAGCTATCGAAGTCGAGGCGCGGAAGCAGCGTACAGTAGTCGCTGGCAGACAAATCATGCGCTGCAAATGCACGCTCGAGCCGTTCGCGAAAGAGGTCCGTTACGCGCTCGGCGCCGTGATAGCGGATGAAGATGAACTGGCAGTCGTTGAGTTCGCGTGCAATCCGGGGAAACACGACATCATATTGCGGCAGGTACTTGAACAGAGATTGACCACACCAAAAGCGCGTCCCGCTCATTCGAATCCCAAGCCGCAGTGCAAGCTCTCGGCGATCGGCCTGGCGGGCGGAGGTCGTCGCCGGCTCGTAGTAGACTGACAGGTTTGGCAGCCGCACCAAACGTTCGGTGTAGTGATGCTGACTGTCAGGTGGCTCCATCAGGTCGCTGCTAAGAAAGTAGTCGATGGTCGTGAATCCGGTGGTGACGGGATGGCCCAAGGCAATGCACTGCACTCGCGCCAGCCGCTGGGCGGCGAGCTGGACCGAGATCGTGTCCATGCCGACTTCCGGATAGATCAGAACGTGCGGCGCATCGGCGATGATCGTGCGGCGCCATGCTTCAACCGACCGGGGGCCGCGCACGAAGCGGTCGCATAACCCTTCGGCGATTCTCGTTTCGTCGTCCACCTGCGCCCCCGTGTCGTAGCCGAATACGCGAAAACGACGTCGGTCGAGGCGGCTGATCCAGCCTTTGATCGGGATCCTCCAGACGGAATGGTGGCGAAAGTAGCCGCTGACGATGCCGACCCTGACAAGTTCGCCTGGTTGCGCTGGCGGCGCTAACGGAGCAGGCGGATAGCGCGCCGCCATGATATTGCAGATCGTGGCGCCATAGACGGCCTGCAAGTCGCGATCATTCCGGCCCTGATAGGGGAGAAAAAATGGTTGGCGGGCTCCGGCCGCGTCTGCAAAAGCAGCAGGCGCCTGCGCGACGTCGCGACGCAACGCATCGAGATGTTGCGCGTAGTCCTGCCGCTGACGCGCGATCTCCAGCTCGTCCATGTAAAGTATGCGCAGCGCCGACATGCAGCGGCCGAACTTGGCCTTGGCGTCACCCGGACGAGCCGCGAGGGCGGCGGCGTAGCACGCCGCCGCCTCGTCGCCGCGGTTCATCTCGTCGAATACGAGGCCTCGATAGTACAGCGCGTCAGCGTCCTGCGGCTTTGCGGCAAGCCACCTGTCGATTGTCGCGAGCGCCTCCGCATGGCGGTCAAGCCGAAACAAGGCGCTGAGACGCGCCGCCAGCGCGTCGATGTCGTTCCCGGCAATCTCAAGCAGTCGATCATAGAGACCGAGCGCCGCCTCGAAGCGGCCCATGTCATTAAGCAGGTTGCCGCAGTTCAAGAGCGTGTTCGCGTGACGCGGGTTCGCGGCCAAAGCTTTCTCGTAGCACGCGAGCGCTTCGGCGTCGCGATTGAGCGATCGCAAGGTCGCGCCGCGATTGCTCAGAGCATCGACATCGTCGGGTCGGACTGCGAGGATCCGATCGTAGCACGCCAGCGCTTCCGATGGCCGATTGAGCTGAACCAGCACATTGCCGCGATTCTTGAGCGCATCGAGATGGCCGGGAGAGAACGCCAGAACGCGATCGAAATCGGCCAGCGCATCCTCATAGCGTGCACGGCGCGCCAGCAGGATGCCGCGGTTGAAGCGAGCCGCCACGACGTCGGGGCGATGCGCAAGCACCTTGCCGTATTGCTCAATCGCCTCGTCAATGCGATCGAGCCGCGTCAGGATGACAGCGCGATTGCAGGCCGCCTCCACATCGCCCCGCGAGCGCGCCAGGATGCGGTCGCAGGCCGCGAGCGCTTCGGTCGGACGATTCAGGGCAAGCAATGCGCCGGCCAGCAGGGCGAGCGCCTCGGCCGCATGCGGCTTAAGCTCGAGTGCGGCCGAAACAAACCGATAAGCCTCAGCGGCGTTGCCTTGCTGGTAGTTGGCGAGCGCGAGCAGATAGTGCGGCTCAAACCAGCGCGGATCGCGCGCCAGGACGGCGTCATAAATTGCCATGGCCTCGGGGAGACGGCCTTGTCGATGGAGCACCTTGGCCTGCTCGACTTGCCGCACCGCGTGTTGACGCATGTTCATCGTGTCAAGCCTCAACCAGCAAGCGGCGCTCGGAGCGAGGCAGAGAGGTGTCCCAAACTTGCCGGCGAAGGCCGACCTTTGCCGGCAAAAGCACGCGGATTCGAGTCTTGGAATTGCATCTCATGGCGGGGGGAAGTGGTGCGGCGTGTCGCTGGCATCCTATTAGCCAACGGCGATCGCTGCAATTCGCAGCCGGCGAATGTCTCTCCTACTGTAAGTGACGGGCGCCATTGAAACTGCGTTGACCGTCCCCTCGACGGCTGACGATATGCTGCGACGCCCAACTCGGCGTCGGCGGCCATAACCGGCAAGAATTGCCGCCCCTTCCCTAAAAAAGCGAAAAAGGTGTAGCTTTCAATTGGAATAGCCAAACGGGGAGGCGCCGAATTCCTGTCGCGTTGGCGCAGCGGGCGTGACCACTGCGGGCAGGCACTTTCAGCCCGAACTGCGAGCGCCCTTGTGATCCCTCATGGAAGACCATTGAAAGGGAGGTTGGCATGCGCAGGCAGTGGAATTTCCTTCTATCCGTCGCATTGGCAACGGCAGTTGCAAAGCCTGCCCTGGGGCAGGGCGCGACATCGGGGGTCGGACCGGCGAGCGGCGTCACCACCGTCGCGGCATCGATCCCGGACTTTTCCCGCGTCTGGAATCATCCGGCCTTTCCCTGGTTCGAGCCGCCCGCATCGGGTCCGGGCCCGGTGACGAACCGGTCGCGCTGGCCGCAGCGGCCCGGCGACTCTTCGGGCTCGGTCGCCATGCCTCCCCTTCCGCCGGGCGTGGAAGGCGTGAGCGACTACGACCAGCTCGTCGGCGACTATACCAATCCGATCCTGCAGCCCTGGGCAGCGGAGGTCGTGAAGAAGTTCGGCGAAATGTCGCTCGCCGGCATCGTCTATGGGAACCCATCCAACCAATGCTGGCCCATGCCGATGCCGTTCATCTACAAGCAATTCCTGGTGCAGATCATTCAACAGCCGGACAATGTGCTGCTCATCTACACGGCCCCGAGCACAGACATTCGCCGCGTGCGCCTCAATGACCGTCATCCCCAGCCGCTTACCCCGTCCTGGTACGGGGATTCGGTCGGCCATTACGAGGGCGATACGCTGGTAATCGATACCGTCGGGGTTAAGACCGACCGGCCCTATGCAATGGTCGACCTCTTCGGCACGCCCTATACGAAGTCATTGCATATCATCGAACGCTACCGGCTGCGTGAATACGATGATGTGAAGGACGCCATCGAGAGGAACAAAAAAGAGAATTGGCTGTTCAACGGCGATGTCTTCAGCAACCACCGGGGCAAGTTCCTGCAGCTCCACGTCACAATCGAGGACGAAGGCGCCTTCACGGCGCCGTGGACCGCGACCCTGACCTATGTGCCGGGACCGGAGGTCTTGCCGGAAAACGTCTGTGCCGAGAACCTCCATCAATATTATTACGACCAGAGCGACACCAACGCTCCGCAAGCCGAGAAGCCTGACTTCTGAAGGCGAGGTTCGGGGTTGAAGGCCACAAGTGGTCGCCGTGTCGGCTCCGGCCAGGACTGCCTTTGCGGCGATGACCGGAATCCGCCGTAGGTTAAATGGAATCCTGAGTTGCTTGCAGCGCCAATTCGTGGCACCCGCCACGCGTGATGCTGCTGCGCAGCGCTGCCGGCGCACTCAACTGCGCAGGGCTCAGCGCGCCGAGCATAGCCGAGCGACCGAATGGAACATAGGTGTCCTTGCAATCGCGGGGCGTCAGCGGCTCGGTAATTTGGAGAAGAAATCCCAGATTGCGACGGGCGAATCCAGGTCCTCGCCTTCGAGCGGCATGGCGTGCCCGCCGTTCTGCACTGAATACAAAATGACCACCGGCGTACCGTCTTTCACCCAAGTCATGCTGTCGACCGAGGTACGCCCGCCTTTATGCGGCAGCGTCGCAATCTGCGGCGGGGCCGTCACGCCCAACAGCTTTGCCCAATATTTCGCGGTGTCTTCGCTGGAGAGCACGTTGCCGAGCTTTGCGCCGCCCAAATTCACCATGCCGCCGCGAAACGGATTGATCGGGTCGGCGGTGCCGTTGACGATCATCACGGGAATTGGCTTGCCGGCTTGGCCGCAATCGAGATTTTCCTTCACGGGCACGCTTGCCGAGATCGCGGCGACGCCGGCGAAATCCTCGGGATATTCCAACGCCAGGCGGTAGGCGAGCTGCGCGCCATTGGACCAGCCGGCGGCGAAGACGCGTTTCCTGTCGACCCTGTACGCCGTTGCCTCATAGTCGAGAAGGCTTTTGATGAAACCGGCGTCGTCGATCTTCAGCCGCTTGGAGGAAAATGGCGAGCCGCCGCGACAATCGTTCCAGGTGTTGTCGAACCCATCCGGATACACGACCAGGAATCCGTGTTTGTCCGCCAGTTCGTCGAATTCGTAATTGGAATATTGGCGCATACTCGCGGCATCGCCCCCTGAAGGATGCAGCACGAACAACAATGGCGCGCCGGGCTTCAAGGTCTTGGGAACATATTCGATGAAAGTTCGCTCGCGGCCTCCCACTGTACTGGCGTGGCGCATCGCTTCACCCATTGGCTCGGCGGCGACGGCGGTGGCAACGAGCGCCAGCGCGGCGCCGGTCGTCCAATGCGGGAATGTGGTCTCAGACATGATTTCGCGGCTCCGTTTCACTCGCCTACCATACCACCGCCAAGCGATCTGCGCGCCATTTTGAACGCGCGGCTTCCATGTATTTTTTATGCGGTGCAATCAGGCAGCATGGCCAAGGCGGCGGCGCAGTTGCGCGTGAAGCAGCGCTCGGTATCGGATCGAAGCTCGCAGATATCGGCCAACGGTCTACAGGGATGCATTCCGGCCGTGCAGGCGAGTCGGCATTGCGTCTGGAACCCACCGACATTGGACCCCGCTGGCGACGATCACCCACAGTCCGGAAACCTCTTGCTTTTGACAGGCCACGAAGGCCCGGCCCTAACTGCAAATGACCCGTTCGCTTTTTCCCGGCTGAACCGCTAGCCCATGTTTCCCTATTTCGCACATAACGCATTGATTTTCCACAGGCCGGCCGCGGGGTTTGTCACTACATGACGATTTCACCTGGGCGCGGCGGGGTCGGTGGGTCGATTTCCGCGATGCCGAGGGCGCGCAGCACCATGGCGGCGCGGCTGGTGCCGGCGGTGACGGAGCGCTTGGCAGTGTGTCGTAAGCACACGAGTTGTCCGGGTTAGGTAGCACACGAGTTGTCCGGTTTTCTGCCCCTGCGAGGGGGCGAATCGATGAACCGGGCGACGTGGCTACAGGACCGCAGGATGCAGAAGTTTCGGG
>Ga0209062_1000394_pt1 | contig 143741 bp, 109 predicted proteins | sample Coa_R2_2_FD_187158 | JGI IMG/M metagenome (GOLD analysis project Ga0209062, IMG submission 187158) | Surface soil microbial communities from Centralia Pennsylvania, which are recovering from an underground coalmine fire - Coalmine... | ecosystem: Environmental > Terrestrial > Soil >... | reverse complement strand
GACATCGCTCTGGTTCCTGTTGCCGCACCGGAGCGATGTCGTTCGGCCATAGAGGGCGCGGAGGATTCGTGGCGGGCTTATGGCGATAAAGAGCGGCCGAACACATTCTTCGGCGGCATCATCAGCTGGGCAGGAGACAACGGGGGCTTGGAAGTCGATGACGAAGGATATGTCACGAACCTGCTTGGCGGCCACGTGCGATAGCGTTCGGGACGTGTGCCGCCGAACAAAGCGTTATCCTACCAAGGATCTACCCATGACAACTCGCCGAAAGTTCATCGCAGCGGCATTGCCTCTCGCGACCGCAAGTGCGGTCTGCGCCGCAGAGCCTCCCGTCGAGAAACCGCTCAACGTAGATGGTGTGGACTCGGCGGCGACCAAAGAAGAGGTGAAGAAGAGCGTACTATTTGCACAGAGTTGGCATGAAGCCACCTATGCGAAGCGTCAGTATCTGTTCGCCCTGGCCGATTGGCCGACCTCTGGCGCGTCATACATCGATCTTCACGGATGGGTCTACAACAAGCACTTCAAGGAATGGCGCCGTATCTGTCTTGTCAAAACGCGACACCTCGGCAAGGCGAAGTTGTCCATAGACGAGAAAAAAGGAATGGTCCTTCTGAGTGGGGCTGCCAACAACGATCTGAAGGACCAGGTGGTCTTCCAGTTTGATCTCCGGGTAACCGATGACGACGCGGCATCCGTGCGCTAACACGACCGTGCGGCTACAAGAGAGGGCATTCCGGTGCGGGACCGACTGCGAGACTACGGGGCCGAGGTCGAGCACAGCGGGCACTCCTTCAGCCTGGGCAACCTCATGGTCATCGAGTCCTGTGGGTATTCGGAGGGCGGGGACTGGCTTCGCTACATGGTGATCCGTGCCTACCCACTCACCTCCACAGTAGACGAGAGGCTGGCAGACCCGCGCTACGACATCAATTCCGGCCGTCTGCCGCTGGTCCGACACCCAGACGGAGTCATGCAACAGGTGCGGACTGATGGCCGGGTTTACCTATTCATCGGGGATGAGTTGCGGACGATACGGGTAGAGATGAACGAACGCGCCGATCTATACGGGCTTCGTCGGGCGGGGAGCCTGGAGGAAATGTGGGACTATCTCCAGCAGTTCCGTGTCAGTGAATCAGGGTGAGATCGTCGTGCAGATTGTTCGTCTTGGCGTTCGTCCGCTAACTCTCTGCGCTCACCGCCGGACCGGAACTTTTCTGACTTCTGTGTGCTCCGATCGCAGTACACCGGTTGCCATCCGACTGAACCGCTCCTAAGAATGGTGTGTCCTTGGCGTTGCCGCCGGCGTGGCCCTATCGTCTAGTGGCCTAGGACACTGCCCTTTCAAGGCAGGAACTGGGGTTCGAATCCCCATAGGGTCACTCTTCTGTATGTTGCTCAGTTTGAGAGCCTCGGGGGTTGTTGGTGGGTGGTTTCCTCCATCGCGACATCTTCAGCCGAGGTTTCAACTGAGCATGTGAGAGTGGGCAGGGCAGCGGGTATAGAAGGTGGCTCGCGCCTTCTGCCCGCTGCCCTGCCCACAACTCATTTTCCGAGGCTTCCCCGATGAATAATATCCCCTGGTGGGGCTACGTCGTTTTTGCCGGTCTCGCGTGGGGTACGTACGTCCCGCTGATTTTCTTCGGCGGACAGATGCTCAGCCCACTGAACCCACAGGGCATCCCCATCGGCATCGGTGGGCGGCTGGCGTCCATCCTCTCGGTAGGGATTGCGTATTTCGTGATGGCCGTTGTGGTTCCGGTCGCTCTCATGGCAACGCGAGACGATGCCAAGGCCGACTGGCGAGCGGTGGGCCTGGTGTTCAGCGGACTGGCAGGCGTAGCCGGGGCGGTCGGTGCCATTTGCGTGATCTTCGCGAGCAAGGCCGCAGTCGATCAGGCGCGAGCAGATGGGATAAACCCCGCAACGTATCGGATTTATATCGCCCCGCTGATCTTTTGCCTCGCACCACTCATCAACACGCTCCTCAGTATGGTCTGGCACCCGAACCCGAAGACCGGCGAGTGGAGTGTGTTCCACCTCGACGTGCCCGGCTGGAAACTCTGGGTCGGAATTGTGCTGGTCGCGGTTGGAACGTTCCTCGTGCTGATGTCGAAAGAAGAAGCCGAGGCGTCCAAGGGTGGGCCGAAGCCGGCACCGCCCGCGCCGACCACACCAAGCTCCCCATCGACACCCAGCGACCAACCCAACCCCGTACCCGCGGGCGGGTCGTGAGCCCCCAAGAAGCGGTGACGCGGCTCAACACCGTCCTCGCTCATGCCTGGATGATCCGCACGTTTTTGAAACACGCGGACGAAATCCAGGAGAGCGAGGAGATGCTTGAAGTGCCGCGAACGCTTTACGACAGCATCCGCGCCGTGGAGCCGGCGTTTCAACGCAGCGACCACGGCGATTTCCTTCGCCGATTAAAAGGCAAGCTCCCCAAACTCCGCCGCGTTGCGGAATACTTCCGCGATCACTTCAAGGCGTTTTCGCCGCACACCAATTACGAAATGGCCTCTGCCAGTCTGCTGGGTGTTGTGAAGCAGATGGAAGAAATCTTCGCTGCGGTGGATTGGAACGAAGTCGCCGCGTTGATTCAGGCGAATCAGGCGAACCCCGACCACAAGGTCGGGGGTACCAGCAAGTCCGACGATCCTCTCGACGATATCGAAATTCCCGAAGTGTGAACTCTGACGGGATCTTTCGGTCCGCGCGAACCACTGCCACCGGCGCGCATGTCCGCTACCATGTCCGCATCGGTTTTCGCTCAACAGAAGGCTTTCCCATGCTTGTTCCGCTTTCTTGGCTGAAGGATTACGTTCCGCTGCCGGCTGATCCCGGCATGCTGGTCGAACGGCTCACCATCGCCGGTCTCGAATCTTCCGGCGTGAAGGTGTTTGGCCTGCCGATCGCGGATACGCTTCGCGTGAAGCCGGAAGATCGGGGTCTTGTGTGGGAACGCGACAAGCTTGTCGTCGCACGGGTTCTCGAAATCACCAAACACCCGAACGCGGACACACTGAAACTCGTTCGGCTCGACCTCGGCGGCAGCGAGAAGACCGTAATCACCGGCGCGGAGAATATCGCGGTTGGCCAGAGCGGGATGAAGATCGTCCTTGGTCTGGCGGGCTCGCAATATTTTTCCCAGAGCAAGGACGGCAAGAAAACCGTCGCCACACTGGTGAAGAAGCCACTCCGTGGCATCGATAATGACGCGATGTGCATGTCCGACTACGAACTCGGCATCGCGGACGAGAGCGAAGGTATCATCATTCTGGATGAGAGCGACCCTGCACCTGGAACTCCCATTCAGGATGTCCTCGGCGAAGTTGTGGTTGAACTCGACATCCTGCCGAACATGGCGCGGTGCCTCTCGATGATTGGCATTGCTCGCGAAGTGGCCGCACTCACGGGTGTGACCACGCACATCCCCGAAACAAAGCTCGAATCGATTCCCGAAAAGATCGACGGCAAGGTGAAGGTCGAGATTGCTGACGCGAACCTTTGTTCGCGGTACACGGCGATGATTATCCGCAACGTCACCACCGCCCCCGCCCCGCGCTGGATGCGATCGCGGTTGCACTACGCCGGTATGCGGCCGATCAACAACATTGTGGACATCACCAATTACGTGATGCTCGAACACGGTCAACCGTTGCACGCGTTCGATTACGATCTCCTGGTGAAGCGGGCCGGCGGTAAAGCTCCAACCATCAGCATTCGCCCCGCCAAGAAAGGCGAAACGCTCATGCTGCTCGATCAGGGATCCAAGAAGCCCGAAGAGCGGAAGGCCGTGGAATTGTCGCCGGAGAACCTCATCATCGCCGATTCGGTCGGGCCGATTGCTCTCGCGGGTGTAATGGGTGGTCTTGAAACCGAAGTGACCGCCGACACCAAGACCATTCTTCTTGAGAGCGCGTGTTTCGATTTCGTGAGTGTCCGCAAGACCGCACGCCAATTCAACCAGTTCAGCGAAGCCAGCACGCGGTTCAGCCGCGGCGTTCACCCGGAGCAAGCGAAGCCGGCCGCGGAGCGGGCGGCGCAACTCTTCCACGAATACGCGGGCGGTGAAGTGCTTTCCGGCATGGTGGACAACTACCCCGCGCCACTGCCGCCGCAAGTGATCGACCTCGACGCCAACGAAATCCGTCGACTGCTTGGCTTCGACATTCCCGGCGCCGAAGTCGTTCGTGTGTTGACGGCGTTGCAGTTCCAAGTCGAGCCAGACGGCGACGAGGCGTGGACCGTGACGACTCCGCAAACGCGGCTCGATCTTCAGGCCGGCGCTGCTGACCTGATCGAGGAACTCGCACGCGTCTACGGCTACGACAAACTCCCGGAGCGGTTGCTTCCTCTGGAACTGCCAGAACCAAAGGGGAACCGTTCGCTCGAACTGGAAGATCGCGTCCGCGACCTGCTCGCCGATCAGGGATTGCAGGAAGCGATCACATATTCGCTGAGTAATGTCGATGCTGAGATGAAACTCAGCCCTCGACCCACCCCAGCCCCCCTCCCTGCAGGGAAGGGGGAGAAAGGCACGGAGGGTTCAGACGCCCCCTCCTCGCCGACCAGCTCCCTTCTCCCTGCAGGGAGGGGGTCTTTTGTGGCTCTCTTAAACCCGCTCTCGCCCGAGCGTTCCATCATGCGGCGGACACTGCTGCCCGGCGTGCTTCAAGTGGTGAAGCTGAATCTGGAAAATGCCGACAGTGTCGCGATGTATGAACTCGGCTTCGTGTATTTGCCCAACGCCAAAGAGAAACTGCCGGACGAACCACGGAAGCTTGCCATCGTGCTGTGCGGTCGACGAATAGCGGCGGCATGGGACGATCAGCAGGGTGTTACGCCAGCGCAATACGACTTCTTCGACCTCAAGGGCGTGGTGGAAGCACTCGCGGCTGATCTGCACCTGCCGGGCGTGTCGTTCGCGGCAACAAATACGGTACCGTGGTTGCACCCGATGCGGGCGGCCGAACTTCGCGTGAACGGCAACACCGTTGGTGTCTTCGGCGAATTGCATCCGAAAGTCGCGGCGAACTTCGGTTTCGGCGACCGTGCCGTGCAAGCTGCGGAACTCGATCTCGAAGCGGTCCTCGCGGTCGTGCCGGATCGCTACGGCTACAAGCCGTTCAGTTCGTTCCCACCCGCGAAGCGCGACATTGCGATCGTGGTACCAGCCGATACCCCCGCGGAGACTGTGCTGGCGGAAATCCGCGCTGGGGGCGGCGACTTGCTCACGGATGCGTCCCTGTTCGACGTCTACCGCGGCACCGGCTTGCCGGAGGGCACGAAGAGCCTCGCCTTCGCGCTGACCTACCAGGCCCCCGACCGCACGCTCGGCGACAAGGAGATTGCAAAGGCACACGAGAAAGTCGAAGGCCGCTTGCGGCATGTCTTGAAGGCACAAATTCGCGGGAAAGACATTACGTGAGTGAACGGAGTTTCGACGTGAACGAAGTGGAGTGGACAACGTGCAGCGATCCTTGGCGAATGCTGCAAAAGCTCGAAGGACGGCGGAACAGCCTGAGACTCCGGGTGCTACTTTGTGCATTTTGTCGGCAGAGTTGGCCGCTCTTCGAGCGAGAATCGGGAACCTCGGTGATTGAACTCGCCGAGCGGTTGGTGCAAGGCTCGGTAAGAAGAAAAGATCTCCAGGCGGCTCGTCGGACTTCTTTGATATCGCTCATTGACGGAATGGGTTGGCGTGAGGAAGACGCCAACTTCATGCTGGACCGGTTCGATGGGTTCCACTTCGAGGACCATCCGGTCTGGGTCAGTCAGATGGCAGTGCAATTGGTTGCCGTCCGGGCTTTGGGCGAGTCGGTTTCTGTACGGCACATCAGGCAATCCCTTCGCGCAATCGGGGACACAGGCGAGGGAGGAACCGATTCCGAGGATTGCGACCTGATTCGCGAAATCGTCGGCAATCCCTTCCACCAACTCACCCTCAACCCCGCCTGGCGCACGACCGATGTGATGCTTCTCGCGCGGGGTATTTACGACGAGCGTGCGTTCGACCGCATGCCGATTCTCGCGGATGCATTGCAAGACGCTGGCTGCGACTCCGACGATATCCTCACCCACTGCCGCGACACTTCGCTCACGCATGTTCGCGGATGCTGGGTGGTTGATCTCGTGCTGAACAAGGAATGACAACCCAGCGCCCGCGAAGCACCACGACGCTTACTTGTTACTTCCGGCTCTTGGGGTGGTGGAACGGCAGCCAGCCGCCGTTCGACTTGCTCGATTCCACGCACTTCGTGATGAACAGCATCCCCTCCACGCCGTCGTAAATGTTCGGATAAATCGTATCCACCGTTTCGAACTTCTCTTTATTTGCGCGCTTCACCATGGCGTCGTAAGCGGTCCGGTAGACGTTGGCGAACGCCTCAAAGAACGCTTCCGGGTGGCCGCTCGGCAAGCGGCTCGAATCACCGGCAATCTGGCTCAGGTACGGACCGCCGGCACGCGTGTAAATCTTGTGCGGCTCGCCGTTCTTCCGCACGATCAGCTTGTTCGGTTCTTCCTGATGCCATTCGATCGCGCCCTTCGTCCCGTCCACTTCGATGAACAGATCGTTCTCGCGGCCGTGCGAAATCTGGCTGGCTGTCACGGTTGCCAGCGCGCCATTTTCAAATCGCACGAGCGCCACGCCGTAATCGTCGAGCGCCCGGCCACCTTCAAAGATCTTCAAGGAGCAGGAGATTTCTTTCGGCAACAGGCCCGTGATGTAACGGCCGAGGTTGTAGGCGTGGGTGCCGATGTCGCCGAAGCAGCCCGCGATGCCGCTTTGCTTCGGATCGGTACGCCACTTCGCCTGCTTCTGATCGCTCGATTCCAACCGCGTCCGGAGCCAGCCCTGAATGTAATTCGAGCGGATTGCGTTGATCTCACCGAGTTCGCCGCTAAGGACCATCTGGCGTGCTTGCCGCACGAGCGGATAGCCGGTGTAGTTGTGCGTCACCGCGAACACCACGCCACTCTTCTCGACCACCTTCAGGAGTTCTTCCGCTTGCGCCAGATCGAAGGTCAGCGGCTTGTCGCAGATGACGTTGAAGCCGGCTTCCACGAAAGTCTTGGCGATCTCGAAGTGTGTGTGGTTGGGCGTCGCGACCGAAACGAAATCAACCTTGTCCGGGCGCTTGGCTTCGGCTTCGGCCATTTCCTTGTACGAACCGTACGCCCGCTCGGCGGGGATGTCGTAATCCGACGCAGAGTCCTTCGCCTTCTTGGGATCGCTGGAGAGCGCCCCGGCGACGAGTGCCGCACGGTTATCGAGGACAGCGGCGGTGGCGTGGACGCGGCCGATAAAGGCCCCCTGTCCTCCACCGATCAGGCCCATGCGAAGTTTGCGATTGAGCGGCGCGTTGGTTGGCACGATAAACTCCCGGAAGAGGTTGAAGAACGGGAAACGTGCCGAGAATTGTAAGGCTGGCAGGGAGAAGTGGCGAGCGTGTGGTATCACCCGAAGTCGTATTCCCACTCCTTCGGGTTTGTCTCCGCAAACGCCGCGAGGATATCGGTCACTCGCTCGGCAATCCAGGCTCGCCCAGAATCATTCTCGACTTTGGTGTGTAACAGCCGGAGTTCGCGAATAATCTCCGGAATGAGATCTTCGGGAACTGTTGTGAACGCTCCGCCATTGAAGAGAGGAATGTATTGAAGGCCCAGTTGTTCACAGAGCGGTAGCCAGCCCTCAATGAATCCCCGCGATGAGGCGATGGGAACTTCCCGGTATTCACCGCTCGTTTTGTGGCGAAGGCCCATGCTGACGGACATATCCGGTCCTCATTTCCCCTCGCCCTTCGCCTTCGCTAATTCCTCGCGTAGTCTGGCCAGTTCGATCTCGGCCGCTTGCCGTGCCTGTCGTTCGGCCTCCAGTCGTTTCAGCGCGTCGTCTCGTTCCTTCAGGAGATCACCGGGCAACGGAAGTAGTTCGCCACGGAACCAATATCGCATCCACTTCCCCAGGAGCGCGACTTCCAATTCCAGTTCCGGTATGGCGTAGCGTCCAAGTGCGTTCGGCAAGACGGTGCTGTACTTGCCATCTTTCAGCTTAAAGAGCGTCAGTTCATCCGCATCGGGGTAAAAGAGGAGGTAGTACGGAACCTTCAATTCTTTCTCGTACTTCGAGTAGCTCGTTTCCTCGTCTTTCCGCACACTCGATTTCGAGACGTATTCCAACACGAGGAATGGCCCCACCGGTTGCAGAGGCGTCATGTAACTGCCTTCAGCAACGATCGCCTTGGAGTGGATCACCACCATATTGTCCGGCACTACTTGACCCGGCGAGTCGGGATCTTTGCCTGGTATTGGGTAAATCACGCAGAGTTCGTTGAAGCACTGAACGTCGGGCCGTGAAACACGGATCAATGCAAAGCTCTCCAGTGTAATCTCACGCTGAGTCGCCTGGGTAGTGGACTCCATGAAATGCTCCAGAGGAAGCGACTTCAGGTATCGCTGCTCGGCCCACTCGTATATGAGTTTCAGCCGCTTCAGGTCCGTGCCCGGCGGAACGGTCGGTGTCATGCGAAATCCTCACGGCAATGTCTTGCGGAATGTATCTGCTTCGGTTTGAGAATGGAAGCCCAGAGCCACTCTATCTCTAATCACACCACCCCCTTCTCCTTCAACTTCTGCACAGCGTCTGTATCGAGGCCCAGTATCTCCGCCAGCACGCTGGTGGTTTGTTCTCCGATTCGCGGAGGCATGGTTGCTTGTGCGACAGGAGCGCCGTGCAGATGAACCGGATTGCCCATCAGATCGACCGGATTGCCGGCAGGGTCGCGGACCGAGATTTTCATTCCGCGAGCGAGAGTTTGCGGATCGCGGAAGACCTCCGCATAGGTGCGCACGACCGCGTGTGGTACGTTCGCGTCCGTCAGCCGCTTCTCCCATTCCGCGGTGGAGAGTTGCTTCATGATCGCTTCCACCTGCGGGATCAGTTCCGCGCGAAGCTCGACTCGCTGCCGGTTCGTCGCAAAACGCGGATCGCTTCCCAATTTCGTGGCCTTGGCCGCCGCGCAGAAGGCGTGCCACTGACCATCATTGCCGACGTTCAGCACCAACCAGCCGTCGGAGGTGGCAAAGAGTTGATACGGCACAATCTGGAGGTGCGCGTTCCCCTGGCGTTGAGGAACTTCCCCACTGGTGAGGAACGCCTGTGCCACATTCACCTGTGCAGCGAGCGCGCAATCAGTGAGCGCGAGGTCGATGGCGTAACCATGATCGGTGCGACTACGTGCATGCAACGCCGCCAGAATGGCATTCGATGCGTAGAGGCCCGTGAGCACATCCGCAACCGCGACACCCACCTTGTACGGCGGGCCATCCGGAGCGCCGGTAATGTTCATCAGCCCGCTGAGTGCCTGAATCGCGAAGTCATAACCCGGCGCATCCTTCATCGGTCCGGTGCGGCCGAAACCAGAGATCGAACATGCGATGAGTTTCGGATGCTTCGCCAGCAGTGTTTCCGGCGAAAGACCGAGTTTCTCGGCGCTGTCCGTCCGGAAGTTTTCGATCAGAACATCGCACTTGGCTAGGAGCCGATGGAAAAGGTCATTCCCATCGGGTTTGGCGATGTCGAGCGTGACGGATTTTTTGCCGCGATTGCAAGAGAGAAAGTATGCCGAGAGATCGTTGAAGCCAGGAAGATAGGGCGGACCCCACCCGCGCGTATCATCGCCCTGTCCGGGGCGTTCGAGCTTGATGACCTCCGCGCCGAGGTCGGCCAGCAACTGCCCACAGAACGGCCCGGCCAGGACTCGCGCTGCATCAAGTACGCGTATGCCGTGAAGCGGTGGGTGAGCATCCGGTGCCATTGCACTCCCCGCTTTAGCGTGGGAGTCATCCGCACTCCCCGCTTTAGCGTGGGAGTCATTAACTGAGAGCATGATGTACCTCCTTGCCCAATTCTACGTCCGCGCGCCATAATGCCGGTCATTGTCGCATTCGCTCGGGAGTTCACCATGCCACTCTCTCGCATCGCCGCCGGGCTTTCTCTTTTCATGGCTTTCGCCCTGATACTCGCGAATCCTGCGCGAGCAGATAACTGGCCCGCGTGGCGCGGAGCGACCGGTCAGGGACTCTGCACTGAAAAGAATCTCCCGACGAAGTGGTCAGCCACCGAAAACGTGAAGTGGAAGATCGATCTGCCGGATGCGGGGAACTCCACGCCGATCGTTTGGGGCGACAAGATTTTCCTCACGCAGTCCACCGAGAAGGGAAAGAAGCGATCGCTCTACTGCCTTAGCCGCAAGGATGGCTCGAAAATCTGGGAAAAGACCGTCGAGTTCGAGGGCAAGGAGCAAAAGCACGCGACGAACACCTATTGCGCTGCCTCACCGGTGACCGACGGCGAACGTGTGGTGGTGTTCCACGGCTCGGCCGGGATGTACTGCTACGACTTCACTGGCAAAGAACTCTGGAAGAAGGAACTCGGCCCGTGCGATCACATTTGGGGTAGCGCGGCATCGCCAATCATTTACAAGGATCTCGTCATCCATAACTTTGGCCCACACGAGAAGCCGTTCTTGATCGCCCTCAAGAAAACCGACGGCGAACAGGTGTGGAAGAACGACGAGATCGGCAGGAAGCCGACCGAATTCTTCGGCTCGTGGAGTACGCCGGTCATCGCAAAAGTGGGTGAGCGCACCGAACTACTGATGAGTTGGCCGGGTATCGTGAAGAGTTGCGAACCAGAAACCGGCAAGCTCATCTGGAGCAGCAAGGGGCTTGAGAAGGATGGAGCGCCCGACCGGCTCGTATACACATCTACACTCGCAAGCGACAAGTACATCTTCGCGGCCGCGGGGTATAGCGGCGCGGCGATTGGCGTGAAGCCGGGCGGCGATGGCGATGTCACGAGCACGCACCGATTGTGGCGTGTGGCGAAGGGGAATCCGCAGCGGATTGGCTCTGGCGTAATCGTTGGCGATTACGCCTACATCGTGAACGAACCGAGCATTGCGTGCATTGACCTGAAGACCGGAAAGCAACAGTGGGACAAACCCATCTCCGGTGGTTCTTGGAGCAGCATTGTTGCCGCGGACGGGAAGTTGTACCTGACCTCTCAGCGCGGCGAAACGTTCGTCTTCGCGCCCAACCCGAAAGAATACGACGAGATCGCGGTGAACAAACTCGACGGGTCCGTCACACGAGCGTCGATCGCCCCATCCGACGGCGAATTCTTCATCCGCACTTACAAGCACCTGTGGTGCGTTGGTAAGGCGAACGGGGAGCGTTAGAGCCCGGAAACTCTAACCACAGAGACACAGAGAATGCAAAAAAGAGTTTTCACGGGATAAACAAGATGGGATTTAATCTCAGTTCACCTTGTTATCCTGCCCAAGCCTCTTTTTGCATTTCTCTGTCTCTGTGCCTCTCTGGTTGGTTCTGCCTCATTCGCACCGCTTCTTATCGCCGCCACGCGTCCTGAAAGATGTTGAGCAGATTGCCTCGACCATTGCGGCCGGTGTTCGCGCTCACAGCCATTACTTGCTGCGGTGGGGAAGCAACCGGCCGGATGGCTTCTGCTTGCTGCACACTGATCGGCGCGGTCCCTTGTCGCTCGATGGTGATTTGCGGAGGGGGAAGGGATGCGGCGGCGCTGGATTGCGGAGGTGGTAACCATGCTGGCGATTGCTGTGTCTGTGGGGTCGCCTGGGGGTGCGGCGCGGATCGACGAATCGAAGCAAACGACGGAAGTGACGGTAACGAGGGGAGCGCGAACGAGCTGAACGACAGACTCGATCGTACTCCTGATGGAAACAGCGCCCCGGCGACGTTTTTCGGCCCCGACATTCTTGCCGCAGTCTGCGGCGAAATCTTCAAACCGTGGGAGAGCGTGCGCCGCGCTTCCGCCACAAGCTGCGCCGGCGTTTCTTTCGCCTCCACCGGGTAGTAGCTCGCAACCAGAATGTATGCGGAGTATTCGAGTGTCGCTCCCATCGGCGCGATGGCTTCATACATCGCTTTTTTTGCAGCCGGTGGCGGTTCCGGCGGGAGTTCGGGTTCTATCTCGACACACTTTTGCAGGCAGCGTTCCAGCGCGACATACGCATAGGTTCGCACCAGTTCCGACGCTTCGGCCGGGAAGCCATCCTTGTTCGAGCAACTCACCGAAATGGTGAGCGCCTTCATCACCTTGGGCGAGCAGCAGCAGCCGTTGACGAATGCTTTCGCCGCGGCAATCCGCACACACTCGTTCTTCTCGGCGCGAAGCCCCGCGATCAGTGCCGCTTCCGCCTCCGGATAGTAACGGCAATCGACGGTCGCGAGATACTCGATGGCGGCGATTTTCGCTTTCGCCTGCGCTTCCTCAGCTTTGATTTTCGCCGCAGCGCCTTCCGCACTGGTCGAGGGTTTGTTCAGGTCGGCGGGGTTGATCGCGTTCGGTGGGCAGATAGGCCCAAGCAATCCACCTGTTGCCGCTCCAAACGGAACCATCATGTTGTTGATGAACATCCCAATCCGGGAGTTACAGAAGTGCGCTTTGCATTGCGCTTTCTGCTGCGGAGTCTTCATGAAGAAGCTCCAGATGTTCCCCCCGCCCCCGCCAGCTGGGGCCCCGGCAGCAGGCGCTGCGGTCGCTGGGGCCGCGGCGGTCGGTACCGGACCGCCGGGCAATGCCGGCGCGCCGGGTACTGTCGGCGCGGCAGGTACGCCGGGGAGTTGCTGGGCCGGAGCAGCTACACATGAGGCCAGCATCCCAATCACCGCCAGCGTACCCATTCGTGTCGCGTTCATTGCCTTCTCCGCTAATGCTCCTCATTCGCCATCGGCTCGAGAAGAAGAGCCACTTGACCGAATCTGCCGATTCTTGTGGTTGCGCTGGTTAGCGAAGATGGCGAAGCACATTCGCCAAGAAGTTGTTTGCGAAACCGCTACAATCGTCAAGCTCGCAAGCGCCGCGAGCCGAAATCAGGATGACACCGCTCAAGATGCCCGGCCGCGCGACCGGGGGAGCAGTGAGTTTGGCCGCGAGGGAGCAATGAGCCTCTGGCGAGTGATACGCGGATCTCGCGTTGCTCTGCTGCTCCTGGTCGCGGGGTGTCATCTGCCGGATGAGAGCGTCCCGCCGCTTCCGTCTGCGAGTCTCCCCCTCCGTGTGCCAACCTACTCGACCGCAGTTGCGCGAGCTGTTCCTCCGGCAGCCCCGCCCGCGTCGCTGGCACCAGCCGTACCTCCTCCGATTCCTTCGCCACCGGCCAAAGCGCCGACGATTGTGCTCGAACCGTCGGGGGGGATCACCCCCATGCCCACCGAGAAGGCCGCGGAAGCGTTGACTTCAAAGACTCCTCCCGCGCTCGCTCCCTCGAAGACCGACACAGCCGCGATTCCACCGCCCGAAGATCTGGAGCCGAGCTGGGTCGCGGCCGGTACCTTTCTCGCACTCGGAAGCGCAGGGCCAAAGATACGCCCGCCAACGCTAATCCGCGAAGTGCAGACCGTTGTACCGCCGTCACTACCCCCGATCGCCACTCCCCCTGGGCCGCTTCCCGTGAGGACCACGCCCGCGGAGCCGCCGATCGCGCCGGCGCAGAAGGTTTCCCCCGGCGAATACCTACCGTCCATTCCGCCTTTGCCGGACAGTTCGGCAGCTCCGCCACTCCCACCGCCACCACTGAAGTCGGCTCCGGGAACACCAGCCCCACCACAACCGAGTGATTCGCCGCCCACCGTGCTCCCAACGCCTTCAACACTGCCTCCGCCCTCGACACTCCCGCCGCTCCAGGTCGCGCCGGAAGCGCCGCCGGTGGTCGGACCAATTGAACTGGGTGGCAATCCGCTTACTTACGATGCGCTCTCGAAGCTGGTGGATGGCAACGTCTGTTCGCACTGTGGAAGTCCGCTCGGAGTGGGCGGTTGCCCCACGTGTGGGGGATGTGGCGAAGCACAGTGTCGCGCGGGCGGAAGTCGTTGTGAACCATTCCCCGCGAAGACCGCGCTGGGCCGCGTGATCGGACTGATCTACTCCTGCGTATGTTGCCCGGACCCGTGCTATCAGCCGCGCTGGGAACCACTCACGGACACCGCTTTCTTCGTGGACGCGGTGCGACCGAAGACCAGCACGCGTATCCGCTGGGACTCCGGATACCACTTCGCCTATCCGGATCGCGGCGAATTTTTCTTCGCTCGCGACGACGGCAAGGGAAAAGGACCGAAATCGACCTCGGGGCTAAATGGGATTCCGTTCGTCAATTACAACGACCTGATGTTGATTACCGAAATCGCGAACGGCCCGGCAGGCGTACAGGTCGCGATCCCGTATCGATCGGTGGACGGCGCCGGGTTCGGGTTTGGCGCCGCTGGCTTCTCGGATATGTACATCACCGCGAAGACAATGCTGCTCGATTCGGAACTCGCGCTCTTCGGCTTCCAATTTCGGACGTACATCCCGATTGGCAACGCGGGGAAGGGCCTGGGCACCGGACACGTGTCGCTGGAGCCGGGGTTGAACTTCGGTGTGCGTCTTGCGCCGGACACATATCTCCAGTACCAGGTGAAGGAGTGGATTCCGATCGGCGGCGACAAGGATTACATGGGCGCGAATCTTCAGTGGGGCGTGAGCCTCAACCATGTATTGTGGCGACCGATCAAGGACGTGCAGTTGATCGGCACACTGGAAACGACCGGTATCTCATTCCAGGACGGCGAGTTCACCGATCCAGTACTCGGCCCACAGCAACTCAAGGGGCGCACGTCTGCCGCGATTGGCCCTGGCATGCGGCTATTCTTCTGCGATACATTCGACCTCGGCGTCGGCTGGCAACACGCCATCACCGGCAACTACCTGATCCACGACCAGACGCGATTCGAATTGCGCTATCGGTATTGAGCGAGCAAGCCAGAGAGTTCGCGGTTACTGCCAGCGCACACTCAGTTTCCCTTCTTCGCGGGCGCGGCGTTCGAGATAACGCAATCCCCAGCGTGCTGTGAAGAAGAAGACCACCGCCAATCCGCCCAGTACGCTCAGTTCCACCCACACCGGGAATAAACCCGCGGTGCGAAACAAAACCTGCCGCATCGCGTCCATGCCCAGTGTGAGCGGAATGGCACTGGCGATGACCGCCACAGCGCGCGGAAACACCGTCACTGGAAAGTTCGTGCCGCTCAGCAGATAGACCGGTTCTTGCAACAAGCTGACGAGGTGCCAGGCTTCACGCCCCCAGAGCAGAAACAGCGACGCGAACAGCATTCCCAATCCGTACAGTGCGGCCAGCGTGACCACGAAGCCAAGCCCAAGTAGCCACCAACTTGAAGGATTGATCGGCACGTCGAACAGCAACACTCCGGCGGTGGTGATGGCGGTGGCGCGGACCAGCGTCGTTGTCATGCCGCCGAGCGCCATGCCGGTGAGAATCGCGATCATCGGGGCCGGAGACATCACGTAGAGTTCGAGGTTGCCGGAGTCGCGTTCCCAGTAGAGTTGCGCGCCCATGCCCCAAAGGACGTTCAGCCAGAACGTGGTCATCGCGGCGCCGAGAACCAAGTAGCCAGTGTATGCCTGCGGCGCATTCATCGCGCGATACGCATACGCAAACGCCGCCACCGCCAACACCGGCAGTACCGTTTCCTGAATCATCCACGCATTACTGCGGAACAGCCACGCCAACCGCGGATAGGTGCGTGCTTGAACCGCTTGAAAGAACAACCTCAACGACATCGATTGTGCCCTTTCTTCGAGAAGGGGTTTTCATCCCGGAGTGGCCGAAGGATGTTAGCCAGGTTACGCTCATTGCGCTCGCTCACCCTTGGCTAACATCCTTCGGCCACTCCAGGGCAAAAACAAAGACCGTGGATCTCGCATCCTTAACGGCGTTGCCCCCGCCCTCTTCTCCTCTTCCTTCATCCCTTCTTCCCTTGTCACCCCTTCGCCTTTTCTTCATCCTCGCTCAGTCCATGCCCCACCAGCTCGATGAACACGTCTTCGAGTGTCGGTTCCACTTTCTTCATCGTCAGAATCCGCCCCCCGGCGGTGACGAGCGACTGGACCACCGCTCCAATCACAGATTCGTCCAACAGCGATACTTTCAAATCCACCGTGGTAGGTGTGGTAGTCGTGGTGGACTGGTGAACGCCGGGGATTGTCCCGATTTCGCTCCAGCCGTTTTCGCTCGGCGCAAGAGTCAGTTCATAAATCGGGTACTTCTGCACCTGTCGCTTGAGGTTTGCGGGCGTGTCGCACGCCAATACCTTTCCGCGATCGATGATCGCCAGCCGGTCGCACAATTCATCGGCTTCGGCCATGTAGTGTGTGGTCAGTAGGAGCGTCCGGTCGGGCCGCTCCTTCATCCACTCCTTCACGAAAGCCCGGATGGCGCGGGCGCTGGTCACGTCGAGACCGAGCGTTGGCTCGTCGAGAAACAGGATTTTGGGATCAGTGATGAACCCGCGGCAGAAATTCATCTTCTGCCGCTGGCCCGTGGAGAGGTGGCTGATGCGGCTGGTGGCCTTGTCCGTGAGGCCCACGACGCCGAGCATCCGGTCAATGCGTTCCTGCGCCACCGAAGTGGAGACGCCGTAAATGCGAGCGAACAACCACAAGTTCTCGCGGACGTTCAGGATGCCATAGCCGCTCGATTCACCGCCGGAAACCATGTTGATCCGCGGACGAATCCGGTCGGCATCCTTCACCACATCCAGGCCGTCCACTTGAGCCGATCCGGCAGTTGGGGCGAGGAGAGTGGTGAGGATTTTGATGAGCGTCGTCTTGCCGGCCCCGTTGGGTCCCAATAATCCGAATAACTCACCCGGTCGGACCTCAAGCGACACTTGGTCGAGCGCGATGAATTCGCGCGAGGCCGATTCGTCGGGTTTCGATTTGCTCCACCACCAGCGCCGCTTGCGGGGCCTGGTGTAGGTGCGACTAAGTGCTTCGGTGCGGATCGCTGGGGGGTACATAACCCCATTTTAGGTTCGGTTGTACTGGTCAGGTAATAGAGTCAAACCAGGCAACTCGACTCGTTGTGTGAATTACTGGCGATCGCAGGGAACGCGAATAGGTAATTTCCCAATCAGGGATGAAAGGAAGAGCAAGATGATCTTCACGCCACCAGTAAGAACAAGCTACACTTCCCCATCTCCCGTGCGAAAGCGATCTTGACCAGAAATCGCAACGTCGGTAGATACGCCCAACGTTCGGCAACCCCCATCCGAACCTTCCAGCCATCAGGTGACTGATGACTCGTCGCGCGCCCTCGCTCGCGCTTCAGGTAGAACAACTCGAAGATCGGTTGACCCCCGCGGGGTCTGTCATACCCGCGGGCGAATTCAACTGGATGCAGTACAGCCCAACAGGAGAACTGGGTGAATTAGTCTGGAATGGAAGTACGCTTGTCTACCAGTCGCGAATTAACGGCGCCTGGCAAGCCACTAACATTGCGAGCATCCCCGATTTCACGGCCAGCTCGTACGATACGCGCGCGGCCGTGGAGACGGCATCGCGGACGGCGCAATTGGTGTTCACTTCCGACGGTACTCCGCACGCCCTGGTTCTGGAAAAAGAGTGGAACGGAACTGTTGGGCAGTATCAGACCGTGATTGCCGATTTCGCCCGCACCACGGCTGGCTGGCAGCAGGTGGAGAGCATCCTTCCACCCTGGACAAGCCAGTGGGGGCCGAACAACCTGGTGGCGGTGGCCGGAGCGAACAACGCCATCGACCTGCTCTTCACCGAAACGAGTGTTGCCGCCACCGGCGTTGGGAGCTTCGGTAACGGTCAGCTCTACTACGCAACCAACGCCAGTGGATCGTGGAACTTCTCGTTGATCGCCAACACCGCCGACCTGAGCCAGGATGTCTGGTTCACCGGCGGCCGATGGGAGCCGCGTTTCCTCGACCTGGCGGTCGATGCCCAGAACCACGCTTACGTCACTTACACGCCGGAGTTCTACATTGCCGGAGCGTTCTCCACGGTCCAGAGCACGCTCATGTACGCCTCGAACGTGAGCGGTTCGTGGCAATCGCAAGCGGTGATGTCCCCCAACGGCGATGCCGACGCCGGGCTGGGGGCGAGCATCGCGGTTTCGCCCACCGGCCAGGTGGCAATTGCCAACTACTACGTGCAGCGTTACAGCACCGGCTCGCCGCAATACTCGGAGTTGGTCTATCACACGCTGGTAAACGGAATCTGGACGAGCACGATGGTGGCAAACACTCCCGACGGTTACGTCGCGGGTGACGGCGCGAAATTCACCGGCTTTGCTCCACAACTGTTCTTCGATTCGGCCGGGCGGCCGAATATCATCTTCTCCGATGAAGCCGGGCAGCACCTCCCCGTCAGTTACGCCAACGAGTTCGCCGGCCAGATCCGACTGGCGACTCTCAACGGTTCGTCGTGGTCGCTGCAAACGGTCTACAAGCAAACCGACCCGCTCCATAACCAGCTCTTCTATCCAGTCGCGGCGACCTACAACGGGCAGATCACTTTCGCGGGTCTCCAGGCCGTTAGCACGCTCGACAGCAACAACAACCCCACCAGAACGGACTTCACGATCATTGGCGTGAACACGCCAAACGGACTGAGCGCAATCCCGCCCTCCGCCTTGCAGGCCGTCCCCCCGCCGCCACCAGCCCCCGTCTCGAGCTCGACTAGCGGTGTACCGTCTCAGTCCACCTCCGCCTCCACTGCGGTCGGGTGGGCCGTCGCGCTCGATGCGGGCACAAGCCCTTCCGAGGTCGTCGTGTACCGCCCGGATGGCACTGTGGCGATGACCGTTACGCCGTTCGGCAACAACTATACCGGCGGCGTGCGATTCGCGATGGCCGATATCAACGGCGATGGCGTGCCCGACCTGATTACCGTGTCCGAGGCGGGCATCGAGTCGCGCATCCGGATTTGGGACGGCAAAACGGCTCAGATGATTGCCGATATTGTCCCCTTCCCCGGTTACCTGGGCGGCTTGTACGTCGCCGCTGGCGATGTGAACGCCGATGGCATCGCGGATATCGCCGTGGGGACGGATCTGGGCAATTCCCCACACGTCAAGGTGTACGACGGCCGCACGCTGAGCGAATTGGCCAGCTTTTACGCTTACGAACAGGGCTTCCTCGGTGGCGTGCAAGTGGCGATGGGAGACATCACCCACAACGGCTACGCCGACCTCGTCACTGCTCCGGGGTACGGGGCAGGTGCGGACATCGCGATCTTCGATGGCCGGACACTGCGTCCCGGCGTAACCCCCCAGAAACTGTTCGGCGACTTCTACATGTATGATCCCGCGATGACCGCCGGCATCAACCTCGCGGTCGGCGATGTGTACGGCAATGGTTATGCCGACATCATCGCTGGTCCGCGGGTTGGCCCGGCTCACCTGCGGATCGTCAGCGGCGCAGCACTGGCAGCGGGGGACGGCCCGGTCTTTACGACCAGCATGATTCTCTGGCCCGGCGACACGGGATTGCGTGTCGCCGCGGTGGATGCCTACGGCGACGGTCGCACCGAGGTCATGGTCGCTCCGAGCGGCGCAGATAACGGCCAGATCGCGATCATCTCTCAGCAGCAACTTCTGACGAATAACCCAAGCGGTGCGCAGTGGTTGGACCCACTGCCCGGCCTCACTACCGGTGTGTGGGTGGGATAAGCAAAACTCAGTTCCATCGCTCACCCGCCAAGCAGACCCACCCCCCAACCCCCTCCCGGCAGGGAGGGGGAGAAAAGCACTGAAGGGTCGGTGCCGCTGCTTGCTCCGCTCAACACCTCTTTCTCTCCCTCCCAGCAGGGAGGAGGCCAGGGAGTGGGTTCTGAAGGTGAGCGCCGCCCACCTCCGAAATCCATAGCTCGTCATCACTTCCTGAGCTAACATAAGCGGATTCCTGCTATTGGACTCCCCCGTTGGACTCCCACCCATGACCCACCGCCCGCTGGCTCTTGGCATCGCCATTCTCGCCACGCTTGTCGGGGTTACACTCACAGACGGCTTGCGTTCCCTCTTCGCGGACGCCAAACCGCCGCACCCCATTCCCGAACCGCTGAAAGCCCCCCCGCCGAGTTCCTTCGAGTGCCGCTGGGCCGATTCGCCCATTGTGCTCGATGGGGTTGCCAATGAACCCGCGTGGAAGCACGCCCAGTCCATCACCGCGTTTCACCTCCCCTGGCTCGGCGATAAAGCTCGCATGGCTCGCACCGCCACCACCGCCAAGCTTCTCTGGGATCGCGAGTACCTCTACTTCCATTGTGAAATGGAAGACTCCGATCTCTTCGCCAACATTACCGAACACGATGGTGAGCTCTGGAAGAACGATGTGTTCGAAATCTTCTTGCGCCCCGATCCGGAAAAAACAGGCTACTACGAGTTCCAAGTGAACGCTGCGGGCGCCCATTTCGACGCGTTTTACCCAAAGTACGATCTCGATAACATCGGCAAGCAATCGAAGACGGGTAAGTTCCACATGGAGTCGAAAGTCAAACTTAACGGCACGCTCAACAAACGCGACGATGTGGATAACGGCTGGAGCGTGGAGGGGCGTATCCCGTGGACCGACTTCATCCGCACCGGCGGGCGGCCCGTTCCGGGCGAGAAGTGGAAGATGAACCTCTGCCGCTTCGACTACAACAAGGACTGGAAGAACGAAGAACTCTCATGCGTGGCACCCATCGCGAAACGAAAGATTCCGCCGTTCTTTCACCAGATCGATGACTACGCGACACTCACGTTCCTCGGGCCTGATTCCACGACCGCCAAGCCCTTCGGCGTTGAAAACCAAGACCGACCGAAGACCTCCACCGTCATCGGCTTTCCCGATCCTCCTCCCCCCTTTGTTGCCACGCGCACACTCGACAAGCTCCGGCCGGAGTTCCCCATTTATACAGCGCGCATTCCCGACACCAACGAGATGCTCACCATCACGCAACCGCGCGCCTACGCACACTCGGCCATCTACCGCTTCACCTTCGACCCGAAGACAACCGAGAAGGACGCGGTGAAGCTGATGGATACGCCAGGGGACGGCACGGCCTACGATCTGACATTCCATCCGAAGTGGAAAGAGAACGGCTACATCTACATTGGCTGGAACGGTCTGCAACCGGACAAGAAGGGTAAGTGGTGTGCGATCACACGCTACACGATGACGACCAAGCCGCCCTACGAAATCGACATCAAGAGTGCGAAGACCATCATCGAGTGGGAATCCGACGGGCATAACGGCTGCGCGGTTTGCTTTGGTGGCGATGGGATGCTGTATGTGACGAGCGGCGACGGCACTTCCGATTCCGATACGAATCTCACCGGTCAGCGTACCGACTTGCTTCTGGCGAAAGTGCTACGCATTGATGTGGATCACCCCGCTGAAGGTAAAGCGTACAGCGTTCCGAAAGATAACCCGTTTGTCGGCAACAAGGATTTTGCTCCGGAAACGTGGGCAATGGGTCTGCGCAACCCGTGGCGCATGAGTTACGACGCCAGGACCAAACAACTCTGGGTCGGGCAAAACGGACAGGACTTGTGGGAGCAAGCCTTCCTGGTGAAGAAGGGCGATAACTACGGTTGGAGCGTGACGGAGGGGAGCCACCCGTTTTATCCGAACCGCAAAGCGGGCCCCACGCCGTTTACAAAGCCCACAGTGGAACACCATCACTCCGAAGCACGCTCTCTGACTGGTGGAGTTGTGTATCACGGCAACAAGCTGCCGGAGTTGCGTGGGGCGTACATCTACGGCGACTATAGTACCGGGCATATCTGGGCGGTGAAGCACACCGGCGAAAAGATCGAGTGGCACAAGAAGATCGCCATCACCACGCTGAAGATCACCGGCTTCGCGCTCGACCCCACGGGCGAACTGCTCATCTGCCATCACTCAGCCAGCGGCGATGGTGGGTATTTCACACTCACGCCCAATACCGCCAAGCACGACAGTTCCTTCCCCAAGAAACTGAGCGACAGCGGCCTCTTCGCCGAAGTGAAGACTCACACGATGAAGCCCGGTGTAATTCCCTATTCAGTGAATGCGCCATTCTGGTCGGACGGGCTGCACAAGGAGCGATTCCTGGCGGTGCCGGAGGGGACGATTCAATACCGCCGCAACAACGGCTGGGACTTCCCCGACAAAGCGGTGCTGGTGAAGAGCTTCGCCCTCGAAACCACTGAAGGCGACCCCACCACGCGTAAGTGGATCGAAACGCGATTTCTCACCAAACAAGAGGGCGAGTGGTACGGCTACTCTTATGTGTGGAACGAAGCGGGGACCGACGCGACTCTGGTAGACGCAGCCGGCATGGATCGCGCGTTCAAGGTGAAGACAGCCACCGGCGAGCGGACGCAAAACTGGCACTATCCCGGCCGCGCGGAGTGTATGGTCTGCCACAGCCGCGCCGCGAACTACGTGCTGGGATTGTCCGAAGTGCAATTCAACAAGGATCACCTTTATCCGAACGGTCACACGGACAGTCAGCTTCGCGTATTAGAACACCTGAGTTTGCTGAGCGTCAACTGGTCGGGCGAGGTTAACGCTTCGGGCGACCCGGCCGAGCGGCAACAGCCGAATCAGCGCACGGCGAAGCCGACCGGGATGCTGCCTGTTCCCCCCTCCAAACTGAAGAAATTGGCTGATCCTTACGACAAGACGCAGCCGCTCGACCTGCGGGCGAAAGCGTGGTTACACGCGAACTGTTCGACGTGTCACGTCGAGGCGGGTGGTGGAAATGCGCAGATGCAACTCGACTTCCCAACGGCGTGGGACAAGATGCGGCTGATTGATGCCAAGCCAGTTCACCAGACGTTTGACCTGAAGGAGGCGAAACTGATCGCTCCCGGCGCACCGGAGCGAAGCGTGTTGATTCACCGCATCAGCCAGCGCGGACCCAACACGGGACAAATGCCGCCGCTCTCGACCAGCCGCATCGACGCCGCTGGCCTTGAACTGATGACCGAGTGGTGCAAGAGTTTGAAGAAGTAACTCCAGGCGAACCACTCATGTCTCCGACTGACGAGCAACTCGCCGCGCGCCGTGCCGACATCGAAGCCAAGCAGCAACGGGTGGCCGATGTGCTTGCGGAAATGAACTGCGAGGCGGTGGTGCTGCTCATGCCGGCGCATGTTGCGTGGTTCACTTCCGGGCTCGTCGTGCGCGGACTGATTGCCGATTCCGAACGCCCCGGCATCTACACCAACGGCCGCCAGCGCTGGCTGCTTTCGTCAAACGTCGACTCGCAACGTCTCTTCGATGAGGAAATCGATCAACTTGGTTTTCAGTTGAAGGAATGGCCGTGGGCAGTGGGTCGCTCGGATCTCCTCTTCAACGTGACTGCGGGGCGGACCATCGCGGCCGATCGGCCGTTTCCGAACGTGCCGATGGTCAATGACCGCTTGCGGCCGCTCATCCGAGTTCTTTCCGCTTACGAACAGACCAGCTATCGCGAACTGGGAAAGTGGGTGGCACACGCCGTTGAAGCGACGGCGCGCACGATTCGCCTGGGTGAAACCGAAATTGAAATTGCCGGCCAGCTCGGCCACCGGCTCATTCATCATGGTGTCGAGCCTGTGGCTCTGAGTGTGACCGCGGATGACCGCGGAGTGAAGTTCCGCCGAGCGGGCTTCACGTCAACTCCGGTAACCCGAACGTGCGTCATCCAGGCAACAGGTCAGCGCGATGGGCTATTTGCGACCGCTTCACGCTCGGTCAGTTTTAATGCGCCGCCGGCCGACTTTCGGGCCGCGTACGAATACGCGGTGAAACTCGCCGCCATCTACCGTTCCTACACCAAGCCGTCCATGACCATCAGCGCTCTGAACGAGGTCACCGTGATCGCGCTGGCAGCCACGCCATTCGAGTTCGATAACCGCTTGAGCCAACCGGGGTATGGGGCAGGCCGGTTCGCCGCGGAAGAACTTCGTCGCGGGGGGGCTGATGAGCCATTCGTGGAAGGTCAGGCGGTGGTGTGGCAACCGCATGTCGGTGCGGCTTCGTGTGTCGATACACTTTTGGTCACAGCCGCTGGCCCCGAAGCTATCACCCCGCCAACCGAGTGGCCATTCAAACGCGTCACCGTTCGCGGCATCACGTCGGACATCCCGGATCTCTTGGTAAGAAGTGTTGCGGAGCAATCAATACCGGAAAAAACCTGACAATTTCTGCCACGGTGGTGAAGTGCGAAAGTAGTAGGCACACGGAGTGTGCCTACTACTTTGAGCAAATGAGAGCGCGGCAGATCGCGTTCACATCGACCAAACTGTTCACATAATCGTGTGTGCACGAGACGCAGCGAAGTTCTCACCTCGCAGCAGCCAGCCGCACGAAAAACGAAAACGTTTTGGCCCGGCAAGGTGGGAGTTGACGCCGGGGAAGCGGAAGGGTATCGGGCGGCTCGCTTCAGTCTTCAGTGCCCAGCTTTTCAGCTCAGGAGGCTGCTGAAGCCGGTTGCGCAGCGAGCAGTTCGCCAATGACGCGCCGGAGCATCTGTCCGGTGGTCATGCCACGGCGACGCGCTGCTGCTTCCAGTTCCATTGCCTGCCAGAGCGGCAAGAGAAGGGCGAGTTCGACAACTTCTTGATCCGACCGAGCCGTGGTAGGACTCACGGCGTCAAAAAGCGGTTGCACGGCATCACCTGCCCTGGAAGGCGTGTTCGGCGGCATTTCACCACCGGGGTCACGGGCCACGTATCCAACTCTCCCCAATAGCCCCGCGCACGGGGCATGGTAATCAATCGACGGGCCATCGGCAAGACGCGACCTTGCGCGACCTTATGGGAAAGGTCACGAACGAGGCATGATCGTTAGGTGCGAGGATTGACGGCACGCGATCGAGAGGACACGTTAATATGAAGCAAGCGCGATGCCGCCCTTCAAAGGAATTGCGGATTTTGATTAAAGCGTGTAATATCCATGAGTTAACCCAAATTGATTTCGCGCGAATTCGCAACGCCCACCGAACCATTCGCCTGCTTCGCGCGCACCGGATTGTCAGAACGTGAGCAGTTCCTCCCTGCGGTCCGAAAAAAAGACGACAGGAAAAAGTCTTGAGGAAGCCTTCGCCAGTTGCGATGCCTGGGACGAAGGCAGCGATTTCGCGGCAAAGATTGCCTACCGAATTTGGGTAAAACCCGGTTACGATGGAAGAGCGCGAAACCGGGCAAGTATCGCAGGTTCCGACGATTCGGCTAACGACACCGGGAAAACGGGGAAAAATGCTCTCCTCCCGGCGCGGACTGGCACCGCAACGGTTACCATCCAATCGAGTAGCGCAAAGCAACGTAGGAGGCACACTCCGCCTCTTCCTTTGCGCAAGAACATGCGGGTGTTTGGCCCTCGCTTTTTCCCATAACTCTTAACCGCCGCGGCTTCTCGCCCCGCACGGAGCAGCCTCCATGTCAAACCCCACCGACCCCCGGCCGACTTCCCCCGATCAACCCGATCCGACTAAACCGGAAGAACTCAAGGGCGATAAGAATGAGCCCGGCGTTGGCGGGAGTTACATGACCCGCTCTTCGTTCGACTTCGAATTGCCCGAAGGGGCCAGCGAGTTGCCGCCCGTACCGCAACCCAACGTCAACGAAACCGAAACGCATCAGGCCGTTGTGCCCCCGCGCCCCACCGCCACACGCCCCGCGTCCAACACCTTCGACTTCATCAATATGGGCACGGGAAGCCAGGGGTCCATGTTCGACATCGGGCTCGACCCTGTCCCCGTTGCCCCTCCTCCGCCAGCCGAACCCCCGCTCCTCACCCCGACCGACTCGATCGTGAATCTCCCACCCGAGCGAACTCCGCCGGACCTGCCTGCGCCACCCGTGGTCCCTGAACCTTCGTCCTCTGGCGAAATTGGCTTCGATCTGCCGATGCCGACAGGCGACCCCGCCGAGCACACTCTCGGCGTCGAAATGCTGGATGTCGGTGCGTTCCCGGAACTGGCACAGCTCGAGTCCACGCCAAACGCCTCCAGCGTGCCGGATATCGGCAGTCTGTTCCCGCCGCCCGAGGTGCCCACGGCGGACCCGGGCTCGTTTGTGACGGGCGAACCGGCGATCGCGGAACTGGAATTGCCACTCGTCGAACCAGCCTCGGATGTCCCGATCAGCGTGTCCGTGCCGGACGTACCGATGGCGGAGGACGGGTGGTCGGTCTCCGACCAGGACCTGCCGCTCGCCGAGCCAACATCCGACACGACTCCTCAACCACCCACCAGAACGACGACCCCCACGCCGGATCTGGAATCGGTGCTGGGACCTCTGGAACCAACATCGGTGACCGATGCTGTCTCGCCCGTGTCCGGATGGCTGGATGAATCGGGTATCGCATCCGCGACAAAACCGGCCGAAGCGGAACCGATCGCAGAGGTAGTGGAAGTGGCGGACGCCGAACCGGTGGAAGTGGGTACGCCAGTCGAGGAAGCACCCGGAGTCAGCTCCCGTTCGTCGTTCGAATTCGACCTGTCCTCCTCGGGTGAACTGCCAAACGTTCCGCAACCCGAAGGCGAGGATACGACGGGCCCAGCCGGCGCATTGCCGCCGCCCCCCGACATCACCCGGACACCCTCAAAGACGTTCCACTTCGGTGGGACAGAAGGCGAGGCGACTTCCAAGTTCGACATCGGACTGGAAGCAACACCAATTGTGCCCATCCCGACGGCCGAACCGCTGCCCACCGCCACGGACGCTGCCAGCAATATCCCAACCGCCACACCGACCCCCGGCCACGATTCCGATGCTGCGGTGGGAGATCTGGAGCTGATCGATCTGGTGAACCCGGTCGCGCCGGCGTCCGGCTGGTTGGATTCGGGTATTTTGCCCACGCCATCTGCGGAACCGGTCGCCGAGGAAATTGACGCGTTCGAGACGCCACCGGCGTCGCCTGTAGAAAGTTCGGACATTTTCTCGGGGGCGCGGACGCCCACGGCGTCGCAGGTCGAGCATTCGGACGTCATTGCGGCGACGGCTTATAGCCCCGCCACTCCCGCGGACATCAATCCGCCCGCCGAGCCCGTCCGTCTTTCCGATATCGCGCTTACCTTCGATGGCCCGCCGGGTGGCAGCACTCTGCAGGATAGCGGCGGCAGCGATCTGCCGATCGCCGACGAGGTGTCGGGCGGTACGTCGGTGCTCGACGCAGCAGACGACGACGAATCGATTCACGACATGCCCGACCCGCTCGCAGCCGATCCGCTCTTCGATTCGGCCAAGCTGGCCGAGGCACCCGATCTACCCGCTTTCCCCGCGCCGACCGCACGCGACGATTCACCGGAATATGGCCGCACGCCCGAGTACTCGACCGATGCCTCCAGCATTCTCGCGGATCTGAGCGATCTGGGCGCGAACAAGACGAGTGCGGACTCATCGTCGGTGAGTGTGGAATCGCCCGGTGTGGAGCGCACACTCACGGGCAACGCAGCCGATGGCGCATTCGATCTGACCGTGCCCGATGAACCGATTCCAGCAGGCCTATTCGAGGAAATGCCCGACGAGACTTCCACCGAATCGATCGATTGGGAGTCGCAAAGCGGCTCCGACCTGTTCGCGGAGGGACGTGCCGCGCCGGAAATCGACCTGGAAGCAGACCGGGTTGCGCCAGTCGATATCGATTTGTCCAGCGATCAACCCTCGCTCTCCTCGGCCCCATCGAGCATCTTCTCCGAGAACAAACCGTCGAGCGGATCAGGCTCCGCCGATGTGCGGATCGGTAAACCCGAACCGATCAGCGACCACGTTGACTTTTCCGAAGTCGAGGACGCCGAGTTTTCTGATCACCCAGCGTTGAGCGACACTGCCGAACGCCCGACGAAGGAATCGCCGAAGCCACCTGCGCAGCGCAGTCATGGGTTGAGCTCCTCGGATTTTGAGCTTCCCTCCAAAGCCACGTCTCCCGCAAAGGCTCCCGATGAGGAAGCCGGGGCAATCGACTGGGATGCCGCGGCACTCTCCGACGACGAGAACGCCACGCGCGGGATTCCCAAAGATGCATCGCTTTCGGATATCCTCCGTGGTCTGTCGGATGACTCGGCTGAAATATCCACGCGCGACCTGAAGCCTGTTGTCGGCGGGGGAGACGACACGAACACTCCGATGGTCACGGTGGACTGGATGGCGAGTTCAGCCGAAGAGGCGGCGTTGGAGGTCGAGCCAAAACCGGCTCCCAAGCCGAAAGCAAAAGAGCGCAAGGAACCCGCAAAGGAGAAAGCGAAAGGCCCGGAGCCAAAGGCCAACCCGCTCCTGAGCCAGACCGGGACCGGAACCACCGAGCGAGCGGAGCCCGCGAGGAAGGTCGAGAAGCCGAAACGCCAGCCGGGCAAAGGCGGTGGAATCGCCGTCGGACTGGTTGCCGGCGTGTTGCTTGCCGGTGGAGCATTTGCCGGGTTGTACTTCGGTGACGTGATTCCCAATTCCGAGAAAGTCGCACAGGTTGGTCCGCAGGGGGGAACGCCCCCTCAAGGCGGACAACCCAATCCCGCCGGACCGCCGGGATCTAATCGCGCCGGCCCAGCGCCGAGCGCTCCCGATGCCAAGGCCGCGTTCGCAGCGGGTGACATCGCCAAGGCGCTGGAACTGGTCAAATCGCAGCCAGCCGCGACCCCCGACGACAAGGCGACCGCCGGCCGCGTTCGTGTGTATTCCAAGGTTCAGGAAGTGGGTACCGACGACGACCTCAAACAGGGCCGCGCCGATCTGCAAGCCGTCATTAACGACCCCGAAGCCGCGAAAACCCCCGAAGGGACGAAGCGTGCGGTGCGTGCCACTGTCGATCTTGGCATTTCGTATGAAGCCGCTGGCGACACCGAAGCCGCTCGCAAACTCTTCACTGAAGCCAAAGCGAAATATCCGGCGCACGCGGCCGTCTTCGATGCGCTGCTCGACAGGCTCGACGCTCCGACGGCCGGAGGGGGTACATCGTTCTTCACTCCGCGCCTCACGCCCGCTGATGCCGAGAAAGTCCTCCTCGCCGTCGGTGGGCTGTTGCTGGCAGATGAACCGGCGAAGACGGATGATCCGGAGCCGGGCCTTTACTACTGGAAGGCCGTGAAACTCGCCGGCACAGGCAAGTACACAGAAGCGATTGACCTCATCGGCAAGGCCAAGGCCGCACACATCAAGCGAGCCAAGGCACTGGCCGGGCGCGGAATCAATCCGCTCACCGACCCACTGGAGCAGATGTTCCCCCGCGCCTGCGATGAACTCGCGGCGTACTGGAAACTCCGCAGCGAACTCTACAGCAACCCCGCCATTGCCGACGCGATCAAGAGCAACGGCCTGGCCAAGACGCTCGATTCACTTGCCAAAGCCGAGAAGGATCTGACGACCACGAAGGCGGAACTGGCGAAAACTGAAAAGGATTTAACGACCACCAAAACGGATTTGAAAACGGCCAAGGAAAAAGTCGCCACTCTGGAAACGGATGTCGGCAAACTCGATAAGGACTTGAAGGCGGCGGAAAAAGCCAAACTCGACACCGAGGACAAACTCAAGACTGCCGAGAAAGATGCGAAGGAGAAGGGCGAGTTACTCACGGCAGTCGCAACGGCGCTCAAACCCGCCGTCACGCTTCCGGAGAAATGGGAGCCGGCGGATCTGGTTGCGGGCGTGAAGACCGCTGCCGCTCGAGCCACTGGCCCCGATCTCAAGGCACTTGTTCCCAACGCCATGACCGCGATCGGCGGCGGTGGACTCTCCGCAGGTCAACTGATCGAGATTGCCGATCGCATGGCCAAAGCCGAAGCCACTGCGAAAATCGCCACCGACAAACTCGCCAGTGAAACGAAGAAACTTAACGACAAGTACGACACCGACACCAAGAAGCTCAAGACCGACCACGCCGAGGAACTGAAGAAGCTCGCCGACAACTACGCGATCGACATCAAGAAGCTCAAGGAAACCAACACGGAGGAGACGAAAAAGCTTCTGGATAAGTTCGCGATCGATACCAAGAAGCTGAACGACGAACATGCCGATGCAATTAAAGCAGAGCAGGCGAAGACGGAAGCCGAAAAGGCCAAGGCCGCGTTGCGAGAGATCACGTTCCAGAAGCAACTGGCCAATGCCGTGACTCCCACGCAGGCGCTAGATATCTGGTTGCCGGTGTTGACCGATCTCCGTCGTGCGTCTGACGCCGACCCGGCGATGGCGATTGCCGCCCGCGTGCTGGCCAGTTCGCCGGAGGATTCCGACGATGTCGCGAAAGCACACACGGTTAATGGCATGGGTTACTTGCTAAAGGGTGATTACACCCATGCTCGGGATGAGTTCCAGTTCGCCCGGCGAAGCCCCGCATACAAAGCCGACAAGCCGTGGGCGAAGGTGGCCGACGCCGGCCTGGAAGCCGTCAGCGACCCGCTCGCGCCTTACCGGCAACCCGTGGTGCTTCCGCCGGTCGATCTGAAGGTCGCGGCCAAGTCACTCGACACGGGCATCACCGCTTTCAAGGAGGGGAAGTACGAAGCCGCAGTGACCGCGCTCACCGATGCCGCCAAGCACGACCCGGCCGATCCGCTGGCGTGGTACTTCCTCGGCGCTTCACGCTGGGCGATGGGGAACGAGGAGCAAGCGAAGAAGGATTTCGCACAGGCGGCGCTACGGGAGAAAGTCTGGCCGCAACCGGCCCGTATCGTGAGTGAAGCACTCACGCCCATTCAAGGCGATGTCCGCGACGCGCTCGATCGAGCAAGGCCGTGAGTCGCCGCGAGCATTACTGACCTCACAAATGAGAATGCGGCTTGCCGCGTTCTCATTTATTCAACTGGGGCCGGAACTCGCGAGGGTTCCGGCCCATTTCGTCAGGTAATGGCTCCATAACCGGTCCAGTCGAACTGCCCGCGTTTTCTCCTGCACAGTTCTCTGATGAATATCCACTATTCGCGCCTGTCCTGAACTGTCTCACACTCCATTGCCGAGCGGCGCAGCAGGCCGAAAAGTGATCTAAAGTTGATTCCAAACTAACACAATCGTTCGCCCGGCCCCATGTCTACCCTTTGCCTACCAAACCAACCGTCTCAGCCCTACAGCAAAAAGCCAGGCATTGAGCCGATCCCCGGTTACGTGCTCATTGAGCCACTCGGACGCGGCGGATTCGGCGAGGTATGGAAATGTGTGGCGCCGGGTGGGCTTCATAAAGCGATCAAGTTCGTCGCCGGTGGGGACGATGAACTCATCGGCAACAACGACGCGCAACTCCGCCAGGAGTACAACGCATTCCAACAGGTCAAGGCCATCCGCCACCCCTACCTTCTCTGTCTCGAACGCGTCGAACTGGTCGGGAACGAGTTGGTGATGGTGATGGGACTGGCTGATCGCCACCTCGGCGACCGGTTTAGCGAATGCCAGAAAGCCGGGCTTCCCGGCATCCCGCGTGACGAACTGCTGGGGTACCTGAAAGAAGCGGCCGAAGCACTCGACGTGATCAGTACCCAATATAGTTTACAACACCTCGACGTGAAGCCAGCCAACCTGTTCCTCACCGCCGGGCACGTCCAGGTTGGCGATTATGGGCTGGTCAGCAAACTGGAAGGCGGTGCGGGGAGGAGTCGCGGGCTGACTCCGAAATACGCCGCCCCTGAAGTTCTGCGTGGGCAGGTTCACGCCAGTTCCGACCAGTATAGCCTCGCGCTTGTGTATCAGGAGTTGTTGACCGGAACCTTCCCGTTTTCGGGTCGCACTCCTCAGCAAATCATGCTCCAGCACACCTCCGCGGTACCAGACCTGAACGGTCTGCCGGAGCAGGATCGTAAGGCAGTCGCCATCGCTTTGGCCAAGCAGCCGGAGGGCCGATTTGCCTCCTGTCGGGATTTCATTGACGCTCTGGTGAACGCCAAGAATTTACCGGCCGCCAATCCGCCACTCAGTCAGTTGGCCCTCCGGTTGAAAGGCACCGCCAACGCACGGTCGCCCAGCGATTTGCTTTTGACCCCTCCACCTCGCTCTCCCGAACGTCCCGTCACGCCCGCGCTCATCGCGCCCGCGCCTGCGCGCATACCATCCGAACCATCCGACCCGACCCACCGGAACAGTCTCGCCACGACCTCGCCGAGTAATGCCGGAGTCCCGCGGCGGGAAGCTGAGAACTCCCCGACCGTAGCGCTGAACGGGCCACCAGACTCGGTTGTCGGCATTCAGTTGCCCGAGATTCTTTCTGTTGTTCCTGTCGGATGGCTGCGCGGACAGGAGGCGCCCGATCCCGATCTGCCGCCCGACGACATGGTCCGCGCCATTCTGGCGACCGCCACGGCAAGAGAATCGTCTCCGTCCGCGCCGACCGGTGTTATTGAACAACCGGACGGCACCTGGACGTGCCGATTCTTGACCACGATTGACCCCCGTGTCGCGAAGGTCAAACTGGATTTGTTGTGGGAGCGGGGCGGAGTAACGATGGACACTCGGGACGAGAACCAGGTCGTCTTTCGTCAGACAGCCCCCGTTCTTCCTCCGAGTGGGGTGTTCTCGACGTTCGGGAAAAAAGCGCCTCCGCCCTCCGGTCTTGAAGTGATTGTGAGGCTTCCCGAACCGGGCACCCCGATTGGGGAGGTTCACTCCCACGGGCGTCTATTCGGCTCTCCACCGCCCGATTTTGTTCCGCAGGCCAGGAAGGTGATCGTAGAACTATTGGAAGGAGTTCAGCGTCACCTGAACAACTTCCAGGAGCGGCGTAAACACCCGCGAATTGCCGCGGATTTCCCCATCATCCTCTACCCGGTTCAGAGCGATGGCCGCGTGGAAATGCCGCTGAGCGGTCGTTGTCAGGATGTTTCCGCCGGCGGGTTGGCGTTACAGGTGACGGCGCAACCTCCGACAAAATATGCATACGTTGCCTTTGAGGGCGTCCGGGGAACATCGGGGCTGGCGGTACTCTTCCAGATCATTCGGGCCGCTCGCCAAGATGATGGGTTCGTCGTCAACGGTCGGTACAAACTCGGCCTGTGGTACGCGTCGGCGGAGTGAACTGATCGAACAATCGCCATTCGTGGTCTTGAGTGTAGTCACGCCTACCCGAAAGAACCACCGACACACTCCGTGTGTCGGCCACCCGAGATAGACTGCCGCTCACTCTTTCTTCAGCGTGAACTGATCGAACAACCGCCCCTCGTGGTCGAAGACTTTCATGTGGAACGTCCCGAGGTGAATCGTGACGTAGCAGAAGTGGTAGTCCGAGCGGAAATTCTCCTTGAAGAATGCCGGCGTGGGGGCGAAGTTCTCCAGCCGCCCCCCTCCACCACCACTTGTGACATACACGACGCCATCTTTCTGGTCGATTTTCCCGCCCCGAATCGGCCACGTGCGCTCATAGACATGGATGTGGCCGTTAAAGACCACATCAACCTTGTACTTCTCGTATAGCTCGACAAAATTCCGCACGCGCAAGTCGCCGCTCGTTGTGTTGCCTTTCCACGAATTGCCGAAATCATCATCGTCGGACGAGTATGCCGGGTGGTGGTGGTAGCAGAACTTCCACTTTGCCGTTGAGGCCGCGAGCGCCTTGTCCAGCCACTTGTACTGCTCGCCATCGGGCTTCAGGTTGCGCCGCGTATTGGTGTCAAGCACGAAGAATTCCGCGTTACCATAGGTGAACGAGTAGTAGTATTCGGGCTTGGGCAGCGAGAAGTATTTGTAATAGTGCGGATGGTCCTTCTCGTGATTGCCGATGCACGGGAACACCGCCACGCGGCCGAATAGTTCATTGCACGGCTTGAACAGGTCGCCGGTCCACTGCGCCTTCGATGCGCCATCATCCACCACGTCGCCACAGTGAATGACGAAGTTCGGCCGCCGCTCCCACATCAGCTTCGCAACTTTGCCCGTAATCACCGGGTTCCGTTGCGTGTCGCCAATCACCGTGAAACTAAAGGCGTCGGTTGTGCCCGGTGCCGTCATGAACGTCAGTGGCTTGCTTTCGAGTTTCCGGCCCTGCGCGTCCGTGCAAATCACGCGATAGAAGTACTTCGTGTTAGGTTCCAGGTTCGTGAGCGGCACTTCACCCATCGTGTCCGGTTTCTCGGCTTTTGCGAGCAGTTGAGGGGGGAACGTGGTGCCGTATTCGATCACCGCCGCACAGGGCTCTTCGGTTTCCCACATCACCATGATGCCAGTGCGCGTGACATATTGCAGGTACGGCTCGACCACAAATCGCAGGCCTTCAGGAATCGCCGACGGCGCATCGACGAGCGGTTTATCGGCTTCAAAGTGGGCCGCGATTTGATCCGCCGCCACCGCGTGTGAGCAGAGCATCACTTCCTTGATGGCGCCCTGCATGGGGAAATCTTCGTCGTCGTCCTTGTATCGCCCAATGACCAGCGGAGCGGCCTTGGCATAGAGAATGGGACCCGTCTGCGTATCGCTTGTCGCATCGAGCTGGCCGTTAACGAACAACCGCATCTGCTTGCCGTCATAAGTGGCCGCGATGTGGTACCACTTTCCGCGAACGTATTCCGTCTTCGATTCCAGATACGTCATCTTTCTGGTGGCTTTCGTCGTCAGCCCGAAGAAAAATTTCTTCGTGTTGAAGCCCGCGACGAAGCCGAATTCCGCCGGGCCGTTGTCCTGAAAGCAACCGAGAAACGCGCCCCATTCCGTCGGCTCGTCGATGCGCACCCACGCGACGACTGAAATCGCTTCTTTGGGAAGGAACGCAGCGTCCGGCGTGACGCGTTCCTTTACCATCACGCCATCGGCAGGACCCGTAAGATGAAGATGCGGCGTTGGGCCTTCTGCGAGTGTTGGCGTACCGAGGAGCGTGCCGGGCAGCATGCCACACTTATCCGCAACGGTTTTGCCCGACACGCCGTCGCCGTCGAAGGTCCAGTGTGCAGTGGGCTTGAGATCGGGTTTCGGCGCAGCAGAGGTCGGCCCGTTCCGCAGCAAAGCCACACCCAACACCGCGGCGATGCACACGCCCACGCCGGTCAGTTTCTTCAGTTTGTTCGCCACGGCTCACCCCGCTACAGAAGTACTGGCAGAGTACCGAATTGTGCCGCTCTCTGCGATCACAAATATATCGACTCGTCCAAGTAAGAATGAGGAAGACCGCGCAAAGGGGAACCCATGTTGCCGGATTGGTTGAAGGTTTCTGACGAAGTGCAGGCCGCGCTTGCCGCGAAGCGGCCCGTGGTCGCGCTCGAATCGACGCTCATCGCTCACGGGCTGCCATGTCCGGTCAACGTGGAGACCGCCCGTGATTCGGAGTCCGCTATTCGGGATGCGGGGGCGGTCCCGGCGACTATCGCCGTTCTGAACGGCGTGCCGACTGTTGGTCTATCTGATTCAGAAATTGAATTACTCGCGAGCGCACACAATATCCGAAAAGCAAGCCGACGTGACCTCGCTGCGGCTGTCGCGCTCAAACAGAACGCCGCGACCACTGTTTCCGCAACAATGGCCTTGGCGCACGCGGCCGGCATTCGCGTGTTTGCCACGGGGGGAATTGGCGGCGCGCACCGCGAAGAGGAAGCCTTCGACATTTCCGCCGATCTGACCGAACTCGCACACACTCCCGTGCTGGTGATATGCGCGGGAGCGAAGAGTATTCTGCACCTGCCGCGAACGCTGGAGATTCTCGAAACGCTCAGCGTGCCGGTCGTGGGCTACCGCACGGACGCGTTCCCGGCGTTTTACCTCCGCGCTCATACGCCGCCGTTGCCAGTCTCGGCCCGCGTGGATTCGGCCAATCAAGCCGCGGCGTTGTTCGCCGTGCATGGGCGCATGGGAGGCGGCGGGGTGGTGCTCGCGCAGCCGTGCCCAGTGGAAGTCGCGGTACCGACGGCGGAGTTCGACCGCTGGTTCGCGGAAGCGGAACGCGAGGTCCACACGGCCCGCGTGACTGGCTCGCAGGTGACGCCATTTTTACTGGCCCGGTTGGCAGAATTGAGTGGCGGCCGCACGCTGGCAGCGAATCGCGCGCTGATTGTGGCTAACGCCAAACTCGCGGCGGAAGTCGCGGTTGCCTCGGCAGGCGTATAACAATGGGGTGCCGGTTGTCGGGTAGCAGAGTTTTGTGTTGTTCGTAGTGACCGGCTTTAGCCGGCCGGACGCGAAGCGTCCCTTTCGCCGCTTCGCGTAGTAACCCGCTGAAGCGGGGTTACTACAAACAAATGCACAATTCCTCGGACTGCTCCATGATCCAATTCCGCTGTTGGTTCTGTAACCGGATCTACTTCAAGTCCGCCGAGCAGGTCGGGCAGCGGTTCCGGTGCAGTTGCCGCCAGCGGGTTCGCGTGCCCCGGCGTTCCGGTGGGTCGAGCAAGTCACTCCCGCTGGGTGAATGGCTCATGGAGATGCTGGTCTACGGCGGCTTGTGTGCGGTGTTCGCGTTTGTGCTGTCGTTCACAACGCTCGGCCGAGTGCCGTTTCTCCGCCGCGATTACACGCCGATCCTCTTTGTGACGCTCCTGGGACTTCTCGCCGGCGCCTTTCTGGGTGAACGCGCTCTCAACTACCTCGGTCAGAGACTCCGCGACCGCGAGAATGAGTGAACCGGTTTCCTTCCGTTCTCCTCTCTCTGACATCGCACTACAATTCCCGTTCGGGCACTCTTCGCGTTTGTATTAGCCGGAGCCGTTCATGGCCGAGCCATACACGATCGTCATCGGGTTGGAAGTTCACGTCCAGCTTCTCACCAAAACCAAGCTGTTTTGCGGCTGCAAAAACCAGTTCGGACTGCCACCCAATAGCGCGACCTGCCCCGTGTGCCTCGGGCTGCCTGGCTCACTGCCGGTCATGAACGAGCAGGCGTTCAAGCTCGCGCTGCGGGCTGCACTGGCGCTCAATTGCCAGATCGCGAACCACCCCGGCTACCCACGCGGATTCACCAAGTGGGACCGCAAGAACTACTACTACCCCGACCTGCCCAAGAACTACCAGATTTCGCAGTACGACCTGCCATTCAGTCACGATGGCTGGCTCGAAATCAACGTTGGTGGGGCGAACCCCGGCAGCAAGGCCGGGGGTGGTGAAACGAAACGCATCGGCATCATTCGCGCACACCTCGAAGAAGACGCGGGGAAGAACCTCCACGACGAAAGTGGACGCGGGGGCGACACGCTCGTCGATCTCAACCGCACCGGCACGCCACTACTGGAAATCGTGTCCAAACCGGACCTGCGATCGCCCGAAGAAGCGATGGCTTACCTCGAAGAAATTCGCCTCATGCTGCGCGAAATCGGTGTGTCGGATTGCGAGATGCAGGAAGGTTCGCTGCGCTGCGATGCAAACGTGAACATTCACGTTCCCGTGATCGGTACCGAGCGACCCGTGCGCGAGGGCCATCCGCCTGATGCCAACGCCGGACGCGAAACTCCACATGAGCCGGTTTATCACGCAACGCCGCTCGTCGAGATCAAGAACCTCAACAGCTTCCGTGCTGTTGGCCGTGCGATCGCATATGAAGCGCGGCGGCACTACGAGGAATACCAACGGGACTCCAAGGGTGAATTCCGCTTCGGCAAAATGCTGAAGACGACCGCCGGCTGGGACGATGCCCGCGGCGTCACTGTGGTACAGCGGCACAAGGAAGAAGCCGCGGACTATCGCTACTTCCCAGAGCCGGACCTCGTGCCGGTTGTGGTGAGTGAAGCCATGATCGCCGAAGCCAAGGCCGCGATGGGCGAACTCCCACAGGCGCAGCGGAAGCGGCTGGCATCCGAGTATGGCCTGTCGGCGTACGATGCACAGGTGCTGACCGCGAAGGGTCGGCCGACGGTGGCGTACTTCGAGACGGTCGCAAAGACCATTGGTGACGGCAAGATGGCTGCGAACCGCATGAGTGCGCTCATCTTCCCCGCGCTATCCGAGCGCAAACTGGAAATCGAGAATTTCCTGTTCTCGCCCGCAGCGTTCGCGGGTTTCTTGTGCGCGACTGCAACCCTTAGCAATCAAGACCGAATCGACCTGCTGAAGTACATGCTCGATAACGACGTGTTGGATCTGGCTAAGGCGATGGACGCCACCGGGATCAAACCAGCGACGTTCGATGAAAACACGCTTCGTGAGGCCGTCTGTAAAGCGATTGCGAACAACCCAAAGGCCGTCGCCGACTTCCGGGGCGGAAAAGACGCGGCGAAAATGAAAATCGTCGGCGAGGTGATGAAGGCGAATAGGGGAGCGCCAAACGACGTGGTTCGCAGGCTCCTGGATGAGGAACTGGCGAAGGTATAATGCACGCGGAGGTATTCACATGGCTGAACTCACGCTGGAACAGCGCGGCGCAGAACTACAAAGCAAGCTCGCATGCAGCCAACCCCACCGGGAAATGGTGGGAACGATTTCCGCGCATGGCGCCCGAAGAGCGAGCAGCGTTCGATGAAATGAGTGACGCTCGCAACGATCGTTCTCGCCGTCTTGTTTGCGATCCAGGCCGGTTACGCATACTTACACTATTCGCTGTACGGCATCGGGCGGCACGCCGCGTGGACCGACGGCGACCGTCGCCCATAACTCGGGAGACACGATGCCGATCACGTTGGGGTGCCTGTCGTGTGAGAAGCAATTCCGGGCGCGGACGAGCCCGCCGGGAAAAAGTGAAGTGCCCGTACTGCCTGGCGGCGGCGCAGGTACCGAGCCCGGAAGAAGCCGCAACCGCCGGCGCACCACCAGCGCGGCCCCTGCTCCGCGCCCGGCGCCCCCTCCGGACCTCACACTTCAATCTTCTTCCACCGACCGCTGGCAAAACGCAGTGCGAAGAATGCACCGCGAACCCACAAGTCCGTACACATCGCCACCCATGCACCCAGCAAGCCCAGGCCGTAACCGGGGATCACCCCCAGTCCCCCCAAGTTCACTTGCGGCGCGGTGAGTAGATACGCCAACGGAATGCGCACTCCCAGAAAGCCAAACCAACTGAACAGCACCGGTACGCGGGAATCGCCCGCGCCGCGCAGTGCGGACGTGAAGATGATCTGGCTGGCCAGTGCTGGCATCGCGCAGGCAATCAACCGCAGCACTGGCACTCCGGTGTCAATGACCGGTTGAAGGTGCGGCTCCGGACAGAACAGGCGAAACATCGGTTTGGCAAAGAGGACGAAGAGCACGCCCATCACACACATCGTCGCCCCGCCAATGGCGTAGGCGGTCCAACCGCAGCGAGCGGCGCGGGCGGGTTCGCGAGCACCGAGATTCTGCCCAACAAGCGACATCGCCGCGGTGCCGAACGCCCCACCCGCCAGAAACCCCAGCGCTTCCCAGCGGAGAGCGATGCCGTGCGCGGCCGCAGCCGTGTCGCCCAGCCGGTTCACCAGACTGAGGAACCACAACTGACAGCACGCGACCGAAAGGCTGTCAATCCCGGCGGGCACGCTCACCCACAGCAGCCGACGGATGAGCGGGAAATCGGGGATGAGGTTTGCAAGATGCAGCTTCAGACCGGACCGACCGCGCGAAAGGATCACAAGCAACGTGGTGCAACCGATGACGTGACTGAGGCCCGTGCCCAGTGCAATCCCGATGAAACCGAGACCGGGCAACGGTCCGATTCCGAAGCACAGTCCCCACGCAAGCGGGACATTCAGTACCGCGACCAGTCCGAGGACTTTCAAACCGGTTTTGGTATCGCCCGCACCCGCCAGACATGCAACACACGCCGATTCCGTGATCTGAAACACAAGCAGTGCGGCCAGCGGCGTGAGGAATTCCACGCACACACGTGCTGCATCGCCGACCAGTTGAAGTGCTTCAATCAAACTCGGTAAGCCAATCAGTGCGGCTGTCGCCCCGAGGGCGCCGAAGAGAACCGCAAGCAACACAGATTGCCCAGTGGCGTGCTTCGCCATTGGCCAGTCATTCGCGCCGACGAAGCGAGCCACGAGTGCCGTGCTGCCCACACTCACCAACACGGTGTAACTGGAAACGAACCAGTAGAGATAACCGGCGGTATTCAGCGCGGAAAGATACTGTTCCCGATCCTGCTCCGCGGAGAGGGGGAAGCGCCCAGCGAGAAACTGATCGGACAGTTGTACGAGCAGATGCAAATATTGCTGCGCGAGCGCGGGCAAGGCAAGAGCGAGCACCTGCCGCCAGAGCGGCCGCGACAGCCGGTCCAGCGGTGCGGTGGGAGTGTCCATCCCCAGTGCGTTATCGGAGAACAAGGAGCAGGCGCGGCGACATGGGAAACACCCACGTCGCGATCCCGGAAAGGAGACATGGCCCGCGTCGGCTCACTTCTTCTTGCGACTCTTCTTCCCGCTGGTCGCCGGGGGGGCTTCCGGCTTGGCCCAGAGGACAACGCGGAAGTTGCCGAGTGTAAGAACGCCCAGCACATCCGGCGTTGTTCCAGGAGTGAAAAGTTCGTCCCGGAGTTTGTAGATTACGCGCCGGCCGTCCTTGGCGTCATCGAGAATCCCAGCTTGCCGCATCACGCCAAGGTGATGAGACATATTGACCATCTTAATATCAACCGCGTCGGACAACGCGCCGACGTGCATCGGTCCTTTTGCCAACTGCCAGAGAACGCGCAAACGGGTCGGCTCGGCCACCGCGGCGAGCATAGCGGCCACTTTACGCGCTTCGGAAAACTCGGTCATCTCGGCACCAATAGAGACACCGCGGAGAGCGGCGGGTCGGGCGGGCTGACGGAGAAGAAATCATACAGATCGAATCGGCATTGTGCCACTATCTGACATGGAAATGTCAACGAAAGGAACCGGTAGAAGCCTCTTGAGAGGCTTCTACCGGTTCCAACGAGAGCCGGCGGCGGGATTCGCACCCGCATCATGCCGAGGTACGAGCTCGGTGCCTTCCTATGTCGCGCCACACCGGCGTGCAAAATGACCAAATTCTGATCAATAAATTCCAGATAAAGAGTGGCTGATCTTGAAACTCTGGCATCGTTCGAAATAAAAAAGGCGGCGCGGGGGGAGTCGAACCCCTCTCCTCAACCTTCACAGGGCCGCGTGCTACCGCTACACCACATGCCGCATCGTTATCGGGGAGCGAACCGAGTGATCCTGGGTGGAATCGAACCACCGACTTCCTCCGTGTCAGGGAGGCGCCCTGAGCCGCTGGGCCACAGGATCAGATTCCGTCCATGGTGATGAACAAATACTGGACAGTCCGCATGAAAGTCACCTTTGACTCTTCTGTTTCCGCCCACGTTCTACCACCACGATTCAGTGCTCCGGCCAGGATTTGAACCTGGAACGCCGCGTTCGAAGCGCGGAATGATGTCCTTTTCACCACCAAAGCAGTATTTCGCACGCCCCGAGCACGTGCAAAGCGGAGGGGAAGGGATTCGAACCCTCATGCCTTGCGGCGATCGAGTTAGCAACTCGACCCGGCCAACCGTATCCGTCTCCCGCTCCGTAGGTGATCGAGACGCGTTCGGCGACCGTGGGGTGCGAAACGAACCCCAGTCGGCCGGACCATTGTTCAATCTCCGCCCCCGCGGTCGTCGAACACGCCACGATCTGTTCAGCCAATGAGAACGCGACAGACCGCGATCTCACAATCAAGTGGACCCGCCGGGAGTCGAACCCGGGCTGCCGGCATGCCATACCGGCGTCATACCGCCTAGACCACGAGCCCACAAAATCAGGAATTCAGAAGAATCGTCGACTTCCGCCTCCGAGACTCCTCCCATCCAGTGGAACGGCGGGGAGTCGAACCCCGATCTCCTGTTTGCAAGACAGGCGCCCGGACCACCCAGGCTCCGCGTCCCATTCGTCAGTCGGAGTGCTCAGTTGAAACCTTGGGTCAGTTGTCTTTGAGCTTGGTTCTTTTCAAAGGGATTTCTCGAAGGTCGCGACAACCTCAACCAAGGTTTCAACTGAGCATCAGTGGACCCGCGGGGAATTGCACCCCGATCTCCCGCGTGCGAGGCGGGCGTCTTCCTATTGGACTACGGCCCCAGTTCAGGAGTCAGGGGTCAGGAAAACCGTTTGACAAGGCACAACTTTGACTCCTGCTCCCGGAAGTGACCTCGGTGGGAGTCGAACCCACACGCCTCGCGGCAGCCGGCTCTCAACCGACCCTGACTACCAGGTTCCAGCACGAGGTCATTCGCGTAACAGTGGCCCAGGAGGGACTTGCACCCTCACGCCGATGACGGCACCGGTTTCTAAGACCGGCGTGACTTCTATTCCACCACCAGGCCAATCCCATCACGAAGTGATGGGGAGTCGCGGAGCCTCGGACTCGAACCGAGCAATCCGGGCATATGAAACCCGGCTGAGCGCCTGCCCGCCCGCGAGACAAACCAGTTGCGGACCTGGGAGTTGAACCCAGCATCCAGGCTTATGAGACCCAGTCGGGCGCCGGCCCGTCCGCAATTCATACAAGTCAAGTGGTGACGGTGGGATTCGAACCCACACTGTCCACGTTCTGAGCGTGGCGACTCCTGCCAAGTTGGTCTACATCACCGTTTTTCCGAGTGACCCGTGGGGGAATCGAACCCCCACTTACAGGTTGAGAACCTGTTGTCCTGAGCCGTTAGACGAACGGGCCATATAGTCAATCTCAACACGAACATCAGCAGGCGGCTCGTACGGGAATCGAACCCGTATCGTCAGGTTGACAACCTGATATCCTGGCCGTTGGAAGAACGAGCCACTTCAAGTGCCTCGGGTGGGAATCGAACCCACATTGCCCCTCAGGGCGACTGCTTTACAGGCAGCCTGGCGGCCCACCGCGCGTCCGAAGGCAGATCCGAGTCGCAGACGGTCTGGGCGGGAGTTGAACCCGCTCTGCTCAAAGAGCGCCCTACTTACTACGAGCTGGCGACCCCGCCACTGGGGTGTCGCGACTTGGAGTAGCACGGGAGGGATTCGAACCCACACACACCAAGGTTTGAGCTTGGTCGCTGCTGCCAGTTGGCGTACCGTGCCTCATTGACCAGAGCCCTCGGCGGGAATCGAACCCACACGTCCGTCATACCAAGACGGCAAGCTGCCACTACATCACAAGGGCGTAGACTCTGTTCTCAGTTTCGCGTTCTGAATTCTCCGTTCTCGATTCCGAAGAGCGCCCAGTGGGAGTCGAACCCACACGTCCGCCATGGCAAGGCGATAGGCTACCGCTACATCATGGGCGCGGTTATATATCAATGACCGATCTCAAGGCTTCAACAGAGCATCCGGCGGGAGTTGCACCCGCGTTCCCACCGTGGCAAGGTGGCGTGTTGCTGCTACACCACGGACACATTCAGTGGAAGCGGTGGGAATCGAACCCACGTAAACCTGTTTAAGAGACAGGCCCCTCGCCAACGTCGGACACACTTCCTCCACGATTCGCCCTTTCGGGCAGCGGTCCACACGGGAGTCGAACCCGTACGCCTTGACAACGGTTACCCTCCTACCTGAGCTTCAGAGCCGTAGATCATTTCATGGTGAATTATCCTGTGGCAATTTGCACACAGAACGTCGCACTTCGCGATCTCTTCCAATATCCTCGTCTTGTTGACTTTCGAGGCAACAAGACGAGTTACCTCAGCGTCCTTCTCGCCACCATCCCGATGGTGAAAGTCCAAAGCTGCCGGGTGTGCGAACCCACATTTTTGGCACTTCAACGTTTTCTTGAGGTTGCGGAACCACTCGTACAATTCCTGCCTTTGCTGACGAGTGGCTTCTAAACGAGCTGGCCGGTTCTTCAAATACCATTGACGCTTGTATTCTTTGCGATCGGTTTTCATGCCTTGATTCCTGTCACACCGGTTTGGCAGCGGAACCGAAAAACAGAACTGCTCTTCAGTATCGACTACATACTAACTCCTTGTGCACGGGCCGGTACATTGTCTTTCCGCTTGACCGGCGGCCGCTCTACCAACTGAGCTTCTGGACCATATTCAGCAGGTGGCGGAGGAATCGAACCCCGCAGGATGAACCGTCGGTTTTGGAGACCGAGTGCGTTCCCAGACGCATTCACCACCTGTATTTCACCAACTCAACAGTACCCCGTACGGGAGTTGAACCCGTCTAGACAGCTTGAAAGGCCGCCGGCTTCACCCGATGCCTAACGAGGCATATTTGCGCCAATCTCACGTCGAACCGCCGGTGTGAGCCGGCTGGGTTCATCAAAAAGCGAACCGGCCGGGGGTCGCTTCTTACCCCCGGCCGGCGCGGTTGCCATTGAAATGGCCGCCAGGGGTTATCCGCTTGTATCCAGTTCCGCACTTTGCGCACTTAACCTCGCCGTCAGTTCTGCCTTCTGATCCGCGATCAGCTTTGCGCTATGACCCAAACCCAGACCCGCTTCAAGCTGACCCGTGTATCGGGCCGCGAGATAAACCGTCTTCGCGACAACGGCAGTGGCCGTTGTAAGGCGAAGTTCAGTGCTCGCGTGCCAGAGGGTCATGGTGATATTGGGTGTAAGTTGTTTACCGTTTGGTTGGGGGTGAGTTGTTTCTCACTCACCGCCCACATTGGATACGCTTAATAGACGCGGACCCTACATGTTGGTTCGCGGGAATTCCAAAAAAGTTTCATTCGCGTTGAGAAATCCTCTGTGAATACTCTGGAACCCTGGATGCGCCAAGCAATTGCGCTCGCCGAATTGGGCCGCGGTTATGTGGAACCCAATCCAATGGTCGGCGCCATTGTGCTGGATTCCGTCGGGCAGTTCGTGGGTGAAGGCTGGCATCAGAAGTTTGGCGGGCCGCATGCGGAGGTCTTCGCGCTCGAAGCTGCCGGCGAACGTGCTCGTGGTGGAACGCTCATCGTGACGCTGGAACCCTGCTGCCACCACGGGAAGACTCCGCCCTGCACCGACGCGATACTCAAGGCTGGCATCGCTCGCGTTGTGGCAGCAATGAGCGATCCGTTCCCGCGCGTCGCCGGTGGCGGATTGGCGATTCTCCGCAATGCGGGTGTCGAAGTTCATGTCGGGTTATGCGAAGCGGAAGCAGTGGCGCTGAATGCACCCTATCTGAAGTTACTTCGTACCGGTCAGCCGTGGGTACATGCCAAGTGGGCGATGTCGCTCGATGGCAAGATCGCCACGCACACCGGCGATTCCAAATGGATCAGTGGCGAAGAATCGCGCAAGCGCGTTCACGAACTGCGTGGACGAATGGATGCCATCATCGTTGGTCGCGGAACCGTGGATGCCGACAATCCGCTGCTCACGGCCCGACCGCCTGGAGCTCGAGTTGCATCGCGGGTGGTGCTTTCCGCTTCCGGCGATCTTCCAGAGCGGTGTCAGTTGCGAGCAACCGCTCGCGAGGTGCCAGTGATCGTTTACACGGAACACTCCGCAAAGCTCTCTGGCTGGGTTGCCGACGGCGCGGAAGTTGTCGCCCTCGGTCCCGCGTTCACCCTCGACACCGTTCTTGCTGACCTCGGCCGCCGTCGGTTCACCAACGTATTGATTGAAGGCGGGGCGAAGTTGCTCGGTTCGGTGTTCGATGCGAACGCCGCGGATGAGCTTCACGTGTTCGTTGCGCCGAAGTTGCTCGGCGGATGCCATTCGCCCTCGCCGCTTGGCGGGACGGGCATTTCGCGAATGGTCGATGCTCTTTCGCTCGATCGCGTCACATTCGAACCATCGGGTCCGGATGTTTATGTTCACGGCTTCGCGCCGACTCGCGGATAGATCGATATAAACAGCCCCATCGACCGACGCATGCCGAAAGAACTACGTCCTTTCACCTGTAGGATGGGTGTGCCGCTCGATTTGGGGGTAGATTTGTGGCTGGTCGTTGTGTTCTGAAAACAGCCTGGGAATGCAGGCACAACGCCCGGCGCAAATCTCCAACGCTCAAATCGACCGGCACCCGTAGGACTTGCAGATCGTTTTCGCCTCGGCGTATACTGTCCACTCTTTCCCCACTCACGCAGGATTGCGTATGACGGCTCGGGCTGTTCACTGGCACGAGGGCATGTTCCTTCAGCCGCACCAGTTCCAGGCCGAGCATCGGTACCTCACTGCTCGCATGCACCGAGCGGTCAGTTGGCCCACGCATCATGTTTGGGGCCTTCGCACAGTTGAAATTGATACCGACGCGCTCACGAACAATCGGCTTGTGGTGCGGTCGCTGCAAGCGGTATTCCGCGACGGTACGCCGATCGAAGTCCCCGCCGACGGCCTGCTTCCGACGATTGAACTCAAAGGGTTGTTCGAGCCGGGTCAGCCGCTGAGGGTCTATCTCGCCATTCCCGTGCTCAATTTGGGGAAGGCGAACGTCGCGGAAGATGTGCCGGATCCGAACGCGCGTTTTCAGCTTGATACACAGGAACTTGAAGACGAAAACACCGGCGTCAATCCGCAGCCGATCCGCGTGCGGCAGCCGAACTTGCGGCTGCTCGTTGGCGATCAGGATCAGACCGGCTTCGCGACTCTGCCGCTTGTGCAACTCGTGAAGTCCGCTCTGGCGAACGCACCGCCGGAAGTGGATGTGTCGTACATTCCGCCGGTGTTGGCGTGCGATACGTGGCCAGCGCTCCACGCCGATATTCTGCAATCGCTTTACGACCGGATCGGCCGCAAGCGAGAACGGCTCGCCAGCGCGCTGGCAGCACGCGGAGGGGCGATCGCCGGCGGTGACCCGCAAGATGCCGTTTCTGCAGCACATCTTCGCGAACTGAACGAATCGTATGCGGTGCTCAGCGTGGTGGCATTCACGCCAGGCATTCCCCCTCTACTGGCCTACACCGAACTCTGCCGACTGGTGGGGCAACTCGCGATCTTCGACCGCTCCGGCCGCTGGCCTGCGATTCCTCCGTACGATCATGACGACCTCGGCGGGTGCTTCTACCGCATCAAGGTGTATCTCGACACGTTGCTCGACATCCTGCCAGAACCGGAGTACAAGGAGCGGCCGTTTATTGGGATGGGCCTGCGCATGCAAGCCGCAATCGAAGCCACATGGCTCGATCCGGCGTGGGAGTTGTATCTTGGTGTGCGTTCTGAGATGGACCCCGATGAAATGATGCGGCTGCTCACGGTGCCCGGCCAACTCGACATGAAGATCGGTTCCGGCGATCGTGTCGATGCGATCTATCAACTCGGTCAGGCGGGGTTGCGATTCGAGTCGTGCCCGAAGCCGAATCTGCTACCTGATCTCGCCGGGCAGCGATACTGCCGCGTGAGTCGGCAGCCCGAACGCGAATGGGGTGCCGTGACACGATCGCTGACGGTTGCGGTGCGTTTCAACGAAACGCGCGTCGTGGGTGCAATCCAGGGTCAGCGTGCCGTGACCGTCCGTACCGCGGGCGGACGCACCAACACGATGACATTCACGCTCTACGCTGTGCCTGCGGGATAGGCGAACGGCGCGGCGTAAGCCCGCCGAGGAATTGTGTCGAAGAGAGGCGCGATGGGCTGCGACATCCACTCCTGGGCGGAAGTGCGCGAGGCAGGCGTCTGGCGCAAGGTCGGTCGCATCTGGCCTTGCAAGTACGAGGATGACGGCCTGACTGACGTGCTGTATTGGCGCCGCAACTACGATACGTTTGCGATTCTGGCCGACGTACGTAACGATGGTTGGATTACCCCGATTGCTCAGCCGCGCGGCTGGCCCACTGACGTATCCGCTGAGGGCAAGCAAGAACACGAGGAGTTTGCGTCCACGGACGGTCATTCGCTCAGTTGGCACTCCTTACGCCATCTCCTCGAATATCCGCTCTGGCACACAGTGTTTGCACAGTCGGGCATACTCAACGGCCCCGCGTATAAGACCCTCAAGAAAGATGGACTTCCGCATGAGTGGTGGTATCCCGAGGACTTTCAGGGAAGGATCGTTACCGAGGATGAGTTGGTGCAGCAATTGGACCTGGGCAACGCCGCCGAGGAACTGTACGTTCGCATGAATTGGGCAGTTCCCTACCACAAGGCAGCCGAAGAATTCGTCACAGAGACAATCCCGCGTCTCCTGGCTCTGGTCTCACCGGAACCGGACGTGTTCACGATGGCCAAACTGGCCATCGCAGGCGAGAAGACGGCGCTCATGCCGCTCCAGGATTGGCTTCAAGAGCACGACCGACCCAGCTTGGATGACGTGCGCATAGTTTTCTTTTTCGATAACTGACTTCGAACCGCGAACTGGCGTGCGATGCGCGACCAATTGCTATCCGTGGTGAACCCGATCGTCCGCACGGCACTCACACTGCGCGATGAGTGGGCCACCGGTACGGGTCCGCCGTTCGACGCAGGCCGCGAATTGCTCGTGAACCGCTTCCGCGAACTGTTCGCCATCGCCCCTCCTCCGCCGCTTCTGGCACCGACCGGGAGCGAGGCTCCAGACCCGCTCGGTACGCACGAAGTGGAAGCGAGCAAGCGTTATCTCGGCGTCGGGTATGCGCTGACGAGCTGGGTGGACGAACTGTTCACGCTCAACTCGCCGGTTGCGGCGCAGTGGAACGAGCGGAAGTTTGAAGTCGAGTTCTACGCCACCAACGACCGCGCCTGGCGTTTCTGGGCACAAGCCCGGTTCGCAGCCGATCGACTGTCGGACGATGACGTGGAGGTCTTCTACCTCTGCGCTGTCCTCGGCTTTCGCGGTGAATGGGCCGACGACCCCGTTCAACTGCGAGCGTGGCTCGGTTCCACGCGCGAACGCCTGGTGAAATCGCTTCGCACGGAATGGGTTGGCCCACAGCCGCTCGAACCGCCCATGAGTGTACCGCCGCGTTACTGGAAAGCACGTCTGGCTCGGATGGCGGTGTTCGCGGGGCTGACCGTGCTGGTGTGTATTCCGTTCGGCGCGCTGTTGATCGCGCGACAATTGACGAGGTGAGGCGAACCCGCCCGCAAGGGCGGCGGGTTCGCTGCGAGAGCACCCACTGCCCTTGCGGGCGGTTCGCCGGAGCCTTCATGTTCACACGTTTCTTCGATTGGCTCACGTCGCGCAAGGTCATCATTGCCCTGCTGTGGATTCTGCACGTCCTCATTGTCATTCTCATCACGCTCGGCCTTTACGCGATCAACCGGTACTATCACCTCGAAATCGATCTACTCTCGCCGTTTCCCTGGTTGCACCCATATTGGCTACCGCTCTTGTTCCTTCTCATGTATGTGGGGGCGTGGTTCGGCTACTGGTTCTTCAAACTTCTTACCGACCCGCGCGATGGGTCGCATCCGGACATCGACGATGCGTGGAGCGCGGCGATGAATTCACTCAACGCCGCGGGGATCGACCCGACCGAGGTTCCGCTTTTCGTCGTCATCGGCAAACCGCGAACCGATCTCGCTGACTTCTTCGCCGCGACGAAGTTACCCTTTGCGGTGCGCGCCGAACCACGCACTGCGGAGGCACCCGTGCAGGTGTATGCCACACGCGACGCGGTGTTCGTGACGTGTCCCGGCGCATCCGTGTTGTGCAAGCTCGCGGATATCCTTGTGGCGGAAGCAAAGGCCGCAGAACCAGCAGCACCGCCGGCGGGTTTCGACCTGCTCGATAGCCCGGAACGTCCGCTCGAAGTGATCCCCGGCGAACCGCAACTGACCGTACCCGAAGCACACGAAACACCGGCCGAGACGCTCGGTGAGTGGCTCCCGCGTCCGGGTACCTCCGACGTACCGGCGGTTCCAACAGACGAGGCCGATCGGCTCGCAGGTCGGTTGAAGTATCTGTGCCGGCTCATCGCCGAACGTCGGCGGCCGTATTGCCCCGCCAACGGCATCATCTGGCTCTTGCCCGCAGCCGGAACTGCGAGCGAAGCGATCGCCGACCGCACCGCGTCCGCGTGCCGCGCCGATTCGCTCGCGGCGGAAGCGGGGTTGCAGGTGTATTGTCCGGCCGCAGCTGTGATCTGCGACGCTCAGGATTTGCCAGGGTTTCGTGATCTCCTGCGCGGACTTCCCGAACCTCTGGCTCGCGAACGCTTGCTCGGCCGCTCGTTTCCGCTGGCTCCGGCCGTTCCGCCGGAAAAGCGGCCGGAAGTGCTCTTTAACGGCATCGATTGGGTCGCACGGAGTCTTGTGCCTGGGGTCGCATATCAGCGGTTCGGTAGCGAAGCTGAAGGCAACGGCGAGCGCTGGTCGGCCGCAAACGCTCGGCTGTGGGCACTCCTGAATGAACTACACGCTCGGCGGTCGGCCATCGTGCGGCTGTTGGGACAGGGCATCACCGACGACAGCAACCGCCCACCCATGCTGGCGGGGGCGTACCTCGCCGGTACTGGCCCCGCCGAGCAGGATCAGGCGTTTGTCGCGGGCGTGGTGCAGCAGCTTATTGGCTTGCAGAACAATCTGGCGTGGACCCCCGCCGCGCTGGCTGCCGAACGCGACTACCGCCGCATGACCGCCATCGGCTACGCCGCCGCCCTCACGCTCATCATCGCCGTAGGCACGTTCGCGTATTTGACGTGGTTGAGGTGAAACGAACCAGAGAGACAGAAGAGGAGCTAACCACGGAGACACAGAGAAAGACAAAAAGAGAAGAGTTTCGACAGGATAACAGGATGAACACGATGCCTTCTGATCTGGTGTGATCCTGTTATCCTGTCCAATTCTCTATCTTTTGTCTTTCTCTGTGTCTCTGTGTCTCCGTGGTTAGCTCCTCTTCTTATCCCCGCACACGCAGTGCCGGTTCGGCCATCGGTGGCCAGTAGATGCGGATCTGAGTACCCCAACCGGGTTCCGATTCCACTTCGATATGCCCATGCGCCGCGGTGACGATTTCGTGCACGGTCGCCAGCCCCAATCCCGTGCCGCGCTCGCCCTTGGTAGTGAAGAACAGGTCGAACATTTTCGCACGCACCTCAGCAGTCATTCCGCAACCGGAGTCTGCGATGGTAATCGCGACGTACTCCCCCGGCGGACGGTCCGCAGGCCAGTCGTGCGAATTTGATTCAACGGTTACCCGCGCTGCCCGGATGGTAATTGTGCCGGACGATCCGCTGCCCGCTTCAATGGCATCGCGGGCGTTCAAAGCGAGATTGAGAATCACGCGATCGAACTGTGCCGCGTCCGCAGAGAGAAACGGGAGTCCCGAGGCGAGATCAAAACCAAGCGAAATCCTCTTGCCGATCAGCCGGCGGAGGATTGGCTCCAAGGTACGGATGGCACGGGCCGCATCTAGCGGAGCAACGTGAGCCGAACTTGGTTTCCCCACTGCCAACAGTTTTCGGTTCATCATTGCGACACTCTGTGCCGTTTGCGCGATCAGTTCGGCCGACTCACGGCGTGAGTCGTCGGGAGGGAGCGATTCACGGATCAAGTCGGCGTTGCCCGCGATCACACCAAGCAAATTGTTGAAGTCATGAGCAAGGCCAGCGGCCATCCGGCCTGCAGCGGCGAGGTTGGCCGCACCGCGCACGACAGATTCCGCCTCACATGCACGCCGTTCGGCTTCCGCGAGCTGTGTCGCAAGTTCGCGTTCGCCGCTATCGTCCTGATCCCGAGCCAACTCCACGGCTGCCCGTGGTGCGAGCGATTTCAGGACCGCCCGCAACTCACTATCCGGATTGAATGTCCGGTCATCGACCACCGCGACGCACCCGAGCACTCGTCCGCGTTCGTCGATGAGCGGTTCGGCAGTCAAAGCCTCGGCTCGCAGTTGCCGTAGCCAGGAATCCGCCGGGTAGCGTTCGCGAGCCGAAGCAGGAACGAAGGCTCGACCGCCGGAAAGGAGCTCACGAATGAGGCCGGAGGTAGCGGGGAAAACGAATGGCTCCGCCTGTTGTCCGCCGATCCACGCCGCCACCGTGCGTGTGGAATGGGGTTCGCCTGGGTGGGGCTCCACAATCACCGCGGCCCACACGCCGAACACTGCGCACAATTGTTGCATCAAGCGCAAAAGAAACTCGTTTCCCGTTGTCGAGCCGAGACCAGTGAGCACGTCCAGAACTGCGCTGCGCGTTCGTGCGTGGCGGGTGATGTCGGCTGTCAGGCCATCCACGCGAAGCGGTCGGCCGTCGCGGTCTCGGACGAGTTTCCCGCGTGTCACTGCCCAGCGGAAACCGACGGGGTGCAGAATGCGATGTTCGAGAGTGAAGGTGTCGACATCCGGCAGGCGAGCGAGTGCCGCGCGAAGCCGCTCGCGGTCCTCCGCGGGCACAGCGTCCAGCCACCGACCGGGACCATCCTGAAGTTCGTGTTCGGTCAGTCCGTAGAATCGTTCGACCGCACCACCCGCGAAGAAGACCAGTTGTCCATCTGGCGAAATCGACCAGACGACCTCATCGAGCGACGCGACGACTGCAGCAGACGAAATCGCGGAAGAAGCGAATGGCGGATCCACTTTCGGTGGCCGAGCGGAGCGTTCGTCGGCACAGTCGCGTTTGGATCGTGCGGCGACGGGAGTTTCGGCCGTTCGCGCGGCGGGGGTTTGGGCGAGTGTACGTGAAGCAACCGGCGACGCGAGGATCGTGGGCTGGGCTTCGAGCAACGCGGCTTCAATCGCAGCGGTTCGTTGCTCCTGCCGGCCCAGCCGGTCAAGCGTTTCGCGCAGCAGTTCTTCCAGCGGGGGTTTAATCATGGGCGAGACTCCCTACTTTGGCAAACCCGTTGCGGTCTGTTCCTTCGCGCGATACTCTTTCGCTCACCGCCCTCCCTCCTTTGAGAGGCTTTCCCAATGCGCCGATTGCTGCCGTTTATCGTCCTCACCGGGCTGTTCGCTGCTCTCTTGCCACGCTCGTCGCCGCTGATCGCTGCCGACGATTACACCCTTGGCCCCGATTCGATGCGCCAGCCGAACGTGCCCGAGGGGAAGGTGACACAGTTCAAGTGGAACCAGAGCAAGGTGTTCGAGGGAACTGTCCGCGACTGCTGGCTGTATGTCCCCGCGCAGTACGACGGCAAGACACCGGCCTGCGTGATGGTGTTTCAGGACGGCGGCTCTTACGTGAACGAAAAAGGCCAGTTCCGCGTGCCGGTCGTGTTCGACAACTTGATTCATAAGAAGGAGATGCCCATCACCGTGGGCATCTTCATTAATCCGGGAACGTTCCCCGCAGAGCCGGGGAAGGGGGGGCGGTCTAACCGCAGCTTCGAGTACGACACCCTTTCTGATCAGTATGCCCGGTTCCTGGAGTCCGAGATTCTCCCAGAAGTCGGAAAAACGGTTAAACTCCGCTCCGATGCGGCCGGTCGTGCCATCTGCGGAATCAGTTCCGGCGGGATCTGTGCCTTCACGGTTGCGTGGGAACGTCCGGATCTGTTCAACAAGGTGCTATCACACGTGGGGAGCTTTACCAACATCCGCGGCGGCGACGTCTATCCCGGCCTCATCCGCAAGACGGAGAAGAAGCCGATTCGCGTCTTCCTTCAGGATGGCGCGGGCGATCTGGACAACCTGCACGGTAGCTGGCCGCTGGCGAATCTCGGAATGGCCGCTTCGCTGAAGAACATGGACTACGATTACAAATTCGTCTTTGGTGACGGCGCACACAGCGGCAAGCACGGCGGTGTGATTCTCCCCGACTCACTGCGTTGGCTGTGGCGCAATACGCCAGAGGCCAAGTAGCAATTTGGATTGCGGAATTCGGAAGGAAAAGCACGGCCTTGGTTTTCTGGTTTTTTCATTCCGAATTCCGCAATCCGAATTTCCAAGATCACTCCCGATTATTCGCACCGAGTCAAACCGATGATGCGTTTCGTTCTCATCTTTGCGATCACATCCCTCGCTTCGTTCCCCGTCTGCGCGCAGGATATGCCGCTCGCGCAAATCCTCATTGATGGCGAACAGTGGACGAAAGTCGAGAGCCCCACCCGAGGAGACACTCGGGCAGTGGTCACATCCTCACCGGATGGTACGACCACCTTTCGATGGCTCCCGTCGTCGGGTCGCTTCATCGAAGCGCGGCAGAACGCCGCACCCGAAACGCAACCGTTTGTCGCGTATTGTCCACTCCGAGTAAAACCCGGTGCGCAGAGCATCACCGTGACGTCGCTGGCCGCCGACCGCAACGGGCGCATCTACGCGGCTACGGAAATCGGCGTGCAGGTATTCGATCCCACCGGACGCATGTGCGGAGTACTCACACCAGCCGCTCCAGGCAAACCCGAACAGCTCACGTTCGAGGGCGACAAACTCACGCTCTGGATCGGCGATACGAAATACGCACGGAAACTCCGTACCCAAGGCGCGCCGATAAAGTCTTCACCCCGTCGCTGACGCTCCGGGTTCGCCACGCCAAGCAGCCTGGCGAACCCGGAATCCAGTGACATATCCGTTATCCGCTTGCCTCATCGGCTGACGTTGGGTTATTGTTTGTGTTGTCCCATTTCGTCCGACTCGCGTTCATTTCTTTCACAATCTGAGGGCTTCCTTCCATGAGGACTTCCTCTCCTCATCGGCGTGCGTTCACGCTGATCGAATTACTCGTCGTGATTGCGATCATCGCAATCCTGATCGGGCTCTTGCTCCCCGCCGTGCAGAAAGTGCGTGAGGCCGCGGCCCGCATGAAATGCTCCAACAATCTCAAGCAGTGGGGCATCGCCATGCACAGCTACCACGATGCCATGGGCCAGTTCCCCTTCGGCGCCAGGAATAATCCGCGGCAGTCGTGGGTGATGTATCTGTGGCCCTACGTCGAGCAAAACGCACTCGCTCAACTGAACAACTTGAATCAGCCGTTCTATGTCGCACCCGGAACGATTGGGGGCACCATGAATGGACTGTGCGGCGCGTACGTTCCGCTTTACTACTGCCCCAGCGATAACGGCTCCGACCTGAATTCCCCCTCCGCTTTCTATCAGCGGCGGCGCGGCAACTACGTTGTAAACTGGGGGAACACGAAATACGATACTACACCTGGGGCTGCGACCGCGCCGTTCTATCACGTCAACGGCAACCGCAGTACGCCGGGCGTCGTGAAGATGACAAGCATCACCGATGGCACCTCGAACACCCTGATGATGTCGGAAACACTGATGGCCAAAAGTCCCGATGACGACGACTGGCGCGGCGACATTCACAACGACGATGGCGTGTTCAAATTTATGACGCTCACCACTCCCAACTCGTCCTCGCCGGATGTGGTGAACTGGACCGTTGGGCCACCTGATCCGCTGATGCCCTACACCACCGCCGGCTCAGAGTATAGCGCGGCCCGCAGCCGGCACACCAGCGGCGTCAATGCCTCCATGTGCGATGGCAGCATCCGGTTTTTCTCCAACAGCATCAGTATCACCGCCTGGTCATACATGGGGACCATGAACGGCGGCGAAGTCATTCCTAACTTCTAACTGGAGATCGCGATGCAATGCGTTCGTTACGCGTGTGCCGCGATCGTGTTCGCGGCGAGCACGCTGGTGCTTGGGTGTTCCGGCGAGGGTGATACCGCCGACGTGTCCGGAGTCGTGAAATACGACGGCAAGGAAGTCGAGGATGGAGGAATCACCTTCTTCCCCGCCGACGGTAAGGGACCAAGCGGCGGCGCGACGATCAAGAACGGAAAGTACACGGCTTCGAAGGTTCCCGTCGGGAACACGAAAGTGGTTATCACTGGTAGCAAGGTGGTGGGGAAAAAGAAGGTCTACGATACGCCGGACAGCCCCGAGAGACCCATTACCCAGGAACTATTGCCGAAGAAATACAGCGATAAAGAGAAGAGCGAACTGACATTCGAAGTGAAACGCGGCGCAAACGAGAAAGACTGGGATCTGACGAAGTAAAAGTGTGGCAATGAAGCATGAAGCCCGGACGCGTACGCCCGGGCTTCGTTGCGTTGGTGCGTTGCGATTAGCGGTTGAGTTCGATCTTGTATTCCTTCTGCTCGTTTGTGACGGTAACGCGAACGCTGGACGTGGCGGCGTTGCCGTATTGTTTGGGAATCGGGCGGTTCTTCTTCTCGGCCTGAAAGGCGGCGAGTTTTGCTTGTGCATCCTGCCCGCGCATCTCTTCGGGAACAGGTCCTTCCGTCACCGTCACAATGTTCTCTCCAGGAATCGCCCCCGGCTTGTTCCCCACGGTGAGTTTGAACCGCCCCTGAGCATCGGTCACGCCGGTGGCAGTGGAATTGGCAGGCAAACGCGACTGAGTGGGGTGAAACGAGACAGTCGCGTTCGGCAGTGGTTGCCCGCCGAGCAACACGACCCCTTCGACTTCAGTCGGTGGTGGCAACGTCACCTCGCTCCCGCACCCGGTGAGTGCGAGAACGAGGGTAACGATGACGATCGCTCGAATCATGACTCCCTCGTCCGGGTTTATCGTTCGAGTTCGAGACGATATTCGGTCTGAGCCGCGGTCACCTGGACGACCAGCGGCGTACTGGCGACTGTGGTGTAGCGCTGCGGGATGGGGCGATTTTTCAGCGACGCGTAAAACGCGTTCGCTTTGGCCTGCGCCTTGTCGGATTGTCCGCGTGCACCCTCTGGCGGCCCGGGATTGGTCACTGTCACCCGGTTCTCGCCGGCGGGGCATCCGTTCTTTCCCGGACAGACAACCTTGAACCGCCCCTGCTCGTCCGAGGCGCCCGTGGCAATGTACTCGGCGCCGAATCCCTCAATCATCGGCACGAATGTAATGGTCGCGTTTGGAAGCGGCTGCCCGTTGACCAACACCACCCCCTCGACCGTCACGATCTCGGGGGGGGATTTGGCACAGCCGACGAGCGCGAGGGCAACCGCCAAGACGGCCGCGCCTGGGATGCGTCGATGCATGGTTTCACCAAGGTCAGGGGTTGCTGACGACTTCATTACCGGCGCGGGTCGAGAGTGCCTGATAGAGCGGCAGGTTGCTGACGCTTGTGAGCGTCATAAAGCGAACCGATCCATCGCAGTAAACGAAGTTCGCCCCGTTGGTGTGCCCGCTGCCGAACGCGGCCACGCGGTCATCTTCCGGATAGTTGGGGGAACCGATCTGGGTTCCCGGCGCGAGTGTGTAGTTAACCGGTACGCACGTCGAACCGAGGCAATCCTCGCCCGCGTTGTAATTCGCCCAGGCCCACCCGCCGAGAGTGGACATGGTGGTGTAGGCCGGATCCTTGTGGTATCGTTCGCCCGCCAAGAACGTGTTCGATGTGCCGTCTGTGATCGAACCGAACGTGGTCTTGGAATTCATGTAGAGGACGCCGTCGTTGGTCATGTTCGAAACGTACCACGAACGAGTGCCGCCGTTGCCCAGATAGCTATTCATGCCGAAGTAATAGGTGGTTCCACCCGTCGTGTAGGTACTGACCATCTGCGTCATCGGATCCGAGGGGCAAATGTAAATCTTCACAACCTGCGCACCGATCGAGTTCGGACCATTGCAGTTGCCGTACTCGCGCGTCGTGTAGTTGATCCCCTTGTTCAGGTTGTCTTGCTCAACGTAAGGCAGGATGTACATCAGCCACGACGCGAACTGGTTCGGGAACGCCGGATTCCCGACCACCCCGGAGGTGTACAGGCTGTTCGTGGGGAACACAGCACCCGACATCTTCGCGATCGGTAGGTTCAGCCCGGGTGGGAAGAAATTGTTGTTCCCCTCGAAGTTGTGACAGGCCAGCCCGATCTGCTTGAGGTTGTTGGAACAGCTCATCCGTGCCGCAGCTTCGCGGACCTTTTGAACCGCCGGCAGAAGCAGCCCGATGAGAATGGCGATAATCGCGATGACGACCAATAACTCGATCAGTGTGAATGCACGCCGAATGGGTGAAGAGTGGAGCATGAGAAGCCCTCTGGATGAAAGAGTGACGAAACCCGGCCCGCCCATTCGGGTCGGGTGGCTCGATCACGTTTCCCCGTCGGGGGTCGGACACCGGGTGGGGCATCCGACGGCTTTGCAATAAACAAGACAGGTCGGAACTACTCCCGGTCGAACAACCGGGTGAGCGTGTCGTCGATCTTACGGACGAATTCCCAATCTTTTTCGTAATTGACCGGGGCGAATCCCGTCTTTCCCTGCGTCAGAAACCGCTTACCAGCCGGTGTACTGGGATCGAACTTAAACGCGGTGAAGGTCGCCTTCACCTTCGTTTGCAACTCCGGCGGCAAATTGTGTGGCACCCCAAAGCACAGCGGCGGAAACGGCTTCGAGGTGTAGATCACACGATACTTGCTTTTGTCTGCTTCACCGGTGGCTTCGGCCCGAGCCAGCAGGTCGCTGGCCACGCAGACCGCATCGTACTTGTCGGCAACCAGTTCCTTCACGGAGCGAGTATGGTCGCCCGTGAAGCCAAACTTGTAGTCGCGGCCAGGAGAGAGATTGAATTCCTCCTTAAGGACCAACAACGGAGCCTTGGCGCCGGAGTTGGACGAGAGCGCGACAAATCCAATCTTCTTTCCTCTCAGATCGGCCGGCGTTTTCTCTGGGGCATCGCTGCGGACCAGGATCAGCATCTCGTAAGAGAACTTCCCGTCCTTATCGGCCGGACAGAACAGCGGCACGAAGCCGGCAGTATTGACGGCCATCGGCACCGCTCCGGTATTGAAAGCGGTGACGTGCAAGCGACCTTCGCGAACCGCCGCCAATTGCTCCTCGATGGTTTCCACCGAGTCGAGGTACTTGACCTTCTTGCCCGTGGTCTTCTCCAGCGCGGTGATCAGAGCTTTCCATTCCTCCGCGGCTTTGGCTGGATCGTCGGTTCCGACCACGGTGAAGGTCAACTCATTGCCCACCTTGACCCATTTCGTCGGATCCTGGGGCGTGTCGGCGACCAGATCCTTCGGATTCGTGTCGGCATACCCATCGGCGAGTTTCTGCTGCGCGGATAATCGAATGAAATATTCTTTCAATCCCTTGAGTTCATCAACTGGCGGTGGTTCTGGGTTCCGCGATCTCTCGTAGAAGTAAACTCCCGCCGCAACAGCCACAAGCAGCGCGATGAATGCAAGGGTATACCCCCAACTACTCTGCCGTGGAGTGGGTGTGGGTGGCACCGGCTCGGTCATCGGTGGTGTTGGGTCATTCATGGTTGTCAGAAGCTGCGGAGAGATTCCGCACCACTACGATTTATCCGGCTCAGAAGGGGACGCGTCAAACGAAGAAATGATGAAGGTGTGAATCCCAAACCAAACCCGCGCCTCGACGATTCCAACGAGGCGCGGAAGACGGATCCCGATCTGATGTTATCGCTTACCGTCCCAGCGAGGTGAAATCGACGATCACGCGTTCGCCGGCGCGGAATGGTACTTTCTGCGTCAGTGTTTCCGGCTGACCGTTGCGCACGACTTCCGCCTTGAGCAAATACGCGTATTCGCGCCCGGCGGGAAGCGGCGGTGTCGAGAACGAGCGGACCGGTTCCTGCGACGGACTCTTGCGGTCATCGACATAGAGGGTTGCCCCAGGAGGCAACTTCACGGTAATGGTTGCTCGGTCGCCACCAGGCGCACGCACAGGTGGAGTCGGGGCCGGGGCAACGGGAGGTTCAACACGCGTTGGCTCCTGTCCGGTCGGCTTCCCCGGTGCTTCTTTGTCGCTCTTGTTGGCGCCGGTCGCGGTGGCCGTGCCGGGCGTAGGTGCCGCCGGGCGAGCGGCCGTGAGGTCGATGAACTCAACCATCGCAGTCGTGTTCGCACGCACCGGCACCTTCTTCGTCACACTCACCATCTCGCCATCGCGTTCGTACTCCGCCCGGAAGCGATAAACGAATTCCTGATCGACTGGCAGTTCCGGCGAAACGAACTTTCGTTCCGGACCAGTCAGGGTCAGTGCACGGCCATCGGCAAACAACCGGGCATCCGCAGGCAACTTCACAATGACCGTCGCCCGGGCTTTCACTCCACCGGCAGTCAACGCGGTGGCAGACTGACTGGAAGGACGCATTCCAAGCGTTCCTGGCGTGGGTTCTGGAGTGGCGTAAGGAATGTTTGGCATTCCCGGCGCCGGGAACGTGTCGAACATCGGCGGCGGTGCGGAATATGGCAACCCCCCGCCCTGGCACGACAGCCCGCCGTTCATCACGGGTGTGTAGGAAACCGGGCTGCCAAAACACGAGTATGCGGAGCCGGAACAGGAGTAGCCCGAGCACGAGTAACTGCGGCCGCCGCAGCAGCCATACCCGGAAGGCGTGAACCAACTCCGCATGCGCTCGCCCCACCCCAGGCCGAAAATGCCCCCCGAGCAACCGCAACAGCCACTGCATGAGGTGTAAGAGGAGGAACCACAGCACCCATTGCAGGAGGTGGAATACGCGGTCCCCCCGCAACATCCGGAGCTGTACCGCGCGGCACCGGAACAGCCGTTGCAGCCGTTACAACTGTTGCCGGAGAACAGATCGCGGAAGTAGCCGTTGAACTGCGGCGCGTCCGGGGTGGTTGTCATGGCGGTCAGGAGCACGATGCTGTACATTGCGGAGCCTCGCCGGAACGCTTCAATCTGGAGATTTTGCGGAATCTCTATGGCGAAGATAACCGGCGTAGGATAGGCGAGCAAATCGTCTTGAAGTAATCTTTACAACGCCACTGCGTCGCGCGATGTCGGCTCCCGTGCGATGCAATTGCCGGGTATAATCGGCACAACCGCATCGAGGGGATTCTCGGCCCCTTGTCGAGGCGGAAGCCTGGATAACTTCGCGCTGCCATGCGAAATGGACACCTGTGCCGCTCGGCAAGCGGCACCAACCCAGAGATTACTCATGCCGCTTCGGAATCTGGCGTGGCTCTTGATTGTCCCCGCGTTCGTCGCGTTGGGGCTGGCGATCAGTTACAGCGCGCCGCCGCCAGACAGGGACTACAAATATGTCCGCCAGATCGTTGACGTCCTCGCCGAGGTCGATGCGAACTTCTACCGCAAGCTTTCTGACGACGAGAAGCAAGAACTCGTCGAGGACATGATTAACGGTGGGCTGCACAAGCTCGATCCGCACTCCGAATACCTCAACGCCGAGCAACTCAAGCGATTCGAGTCGGAGAGCGAGGGGAGTTTCGGTGGCGTTGGCATTGTGATGCTTGTCGATCCGGTGTCGAAGTTTCTCAAGGTCGATCACCCGATGCCGGACACGCCCGCTTACGAGGCCGGGATCATTGCGGGCGATCTCATCGTGAAAGTGGGCGACCGCTCAACCGAGGGAATGACCGTCTCGGATGCCCGCAAACTCATTACCGGCGAACCGGGCACACAAGTCACGCTCACCATTCGCCGCGCCGGCCGCAATCCAACAGATGAACCGGTGACGCTCACCCGCGGACGAATTCCGCAGCACCCCGTGTCCGGCGTTCGGCGTCGGACCGACGATCCCGCCAAGTGGGAATGGTTCGTGGATAAACCCAACGGCATCGCTTATGTCCGCATTGCCGGATTTAACGAACTGACCTCGAAAGAACTGAAGGCCGCGCTCGAAGAGATCGAACGCGATGGCGGTAAGGCACTGATCCTCGACCTCCGCGACAACCCCGGTGGGCTGCTCAATCAGGCCATCGAGGTCGCGAACATGTTCCTGCCCGAAGGCAAGCTGATCGTCAGCACACGCGGACGCAACGCCGAGAAAGAACGCGTCTTCAAGGCCGATAAAGACCGCGAAATGTTCAAACCCGCTGACCAGCGGCCCATCGTGGTTCTGATGGACGAGGGGAGCGCCAGCGCCAGCGAGATTGTCGCGTCCGCGCTGCAAGACAATAACCGAGCCCTTGTCGTTGGGCAGCGTTCTTATGGGAAGGGAAGCGTGCAGAAACTTCTGCGTCTCCAGTTCGGCGACGAGAAGGCAGCGGTGAAACTCACCACCGAGACGTACTGGCGGCCCAACGGCGAGAACATGGACCGCCGATTGGCACCGAAGACCAAGCCAGACGAATGGGGGGTGAAGCCGAATGTGGAAGTGCCCATGACCAACCTTGAGAAGGAATGGGCGGCCTGGGAGTATTACAAAGCGATCTGGGTCGCGGGTAAGCCGTCGGTGGTGGGGCCCAATCCGCCATCCCCCCCGGCGCCGAAAGCTCCTACCTCGCTGTTTCTTGGGCTCCGGAACCTGATTATTCCAAACGCGCCGGTCCCGAATAACCCGAACGCTCATCTGCTTGAGGACAAACAACTCAAAGCCGCGATCGACATTCTCAGAAAGAAGCTCACCGGCGTCGGTGAAGCGCCGCGCCCGCCCACACGCCGATTGCCAGAGATGGTGACGGGGTAAGTCCGCGGGCAGTAGTTAGTGTGTGGGTAATGGACAGAAGACAGAGAACAGAAGACAGTCGGCAGAAGAAGCCAGTGAGTACACCAGACGCACAACCGACTCGGTCTACGGCATCACCTCTTAATGGTGAGGTGACTCCTTCTGCCCACTGCCCACCACCCACTGCCCACTCATCACTAACCACTAACCACATTCTGTACGAAGACCATCACCTCCTCGTCGTCAACAAGCCCGCGCCGCTTCTGACGCAAGGACCGCCCGGCGTGCCGAACCTTGAAGCGATGGCCAAAGCGTACATCAAGGAGAAGTACGCGAAGCCCGCCGGCGTCTATCTCGGCGTTCCACACCGGCTCGATCGGCCTGTGAGCGGCGTTGTCTGCTTTGCACGCAACACGAAAGCCGCACAGCGCGTTCATGCGCAATTCGCCGAACATCGGGTTCGCAAAGTGTACTGGGCGCTCGTGGAGGGAATCGTTTCGCCGGATGCGGGCGTGTGGGACGACTGGATGCGGAAAATCGCGGAGGAGTCCCGCGTCGAACGCGCCAAAGAAGAGGAACCCGGCGCTAAACTCGCAACACTCGAATATCGGGTATTGAAGACGCTCCCCGACTCCACGCAGGTGGAACTTGCGCCGCTCACGGGCCGGATGCACCAACTCCGTGTCCAGGCCGCATGGCGCGGGCACCCCGTTCTCGGCGATGTTCAATACGGCAGTACACGAGGCTTCGGGCACAAGGCCGAGCAGCCGCGTGATCGCGTCATTGCCCTGCACGCACGCCGGCTCACACTCACGCATCCCTTCACGAAACAAGAGCTGACGATCGAAGCCCCTCTGCCGGAGTATTGGGAGTCGCTTTCTTCATGAGAATCCATGACGGAACGGCGACAGAGAAACTAACCACAGCCAGTAGTTCCAAAGTTCCAAGTTCCAGAGTTCCCGAGTTGAAAGGGAGATGGCCTGCGATTCTACTCTGGCCCTGGGGGCCGCCCGATGTGAGTGGAACGTGGAACGATCGATGGTCTTCAAACTTGGAACTCTCGAACTTGGAACTTTGAAACTACTGGCTGTGTCTCTCCCCGCTGCGCGGGGACCCTCTCTGTGGTTCGATCCTTGTGGCGGCTCTGCCGCGCTGTCTCTCTGTGGTTCATTTTTCTGCTCATTCTTCCCGCTCTCCCGGCTTGCATCCCGCCCAACGTGATGCCAGAATCGATCTCGTCCCTTCCTCCAACTTTAGGCCAACCATGATTCGCTCCAGTGCCGCGCTGATTGTCCTGCTCTCTCCTTTCGCGCTCTGTGCCGAGGACGCCAAGAGCGTGAAGTTCACCTCCAAGGAGGGGAAGTTCTCCGTCACACTGCCCGAAAAACCCTCAGAGAAGACACAAACAATCAAGAGCGACGCCGGTGAATTGAAGATGCACATGTTCATTGTGGCTTCGGCGGGTCAGGTGTATCTCCTGACATACAACGACTACCCCAGCGAGTCGGTGGATTCGGATGCCCAAAATGTTCTCGACAAGGTGATTGAGGGGAACCAGAAGTCGCTCAAGGGGAAATTGGCGATGGATGAAAAAATCACCCTCGGGAAGAAGAAATATCCCGGCCGCGATATTCGCATTGAACAAGCAGAGAAGAAACAGGTGTACCGCGCCAAGATCTTCCTCGCCGGGAATCGTTTGTATCAGGTGGTCGCGCTCGGACCGGATGAGTTCGTCAAGAGTAAGCCGGTGGAAGAGTATTTGAAGTCGTTCGCGATCGAGGAGTAAGCGGGGAGATCGGTCATCGCGCTTCGCATGTCGGCGGCGGGAGAACGGTGGATGCGCCACCCCCGCCGCGTCAACGCTCAAAGCGAAATCTGAAAGCAGCATGAGAGTTACGGAAATGGCGCGTGACACGGCGACGCGATTGATCGTAGGATCATAATTGCCGGATTCTACCCTGCCCTGGGTGTTGCAATGTGGAAAAAGCTACTCGCGTTCTCCAGCCTGCTCGCACTGGTCATCTTGCTTGATCCCACACATACCCCCGCTCAACCGGGTGGTAAGTTTCGCAGCCGGGACGGCGGCGGACCTGGTGGACCGGGCGGGCCCGGTGGTCCTAGCGCATACTCTGCGCAGCCCGGACAGGGTGGAATGCCTTCTAGCCCCGGCGGTCCTGGTGGATACGGTCCGCCAGGAATGGGCCCTGGAGGACCAGGCGGGCCTGGCGGACCGGGGGGGATGCGGCGAGGGCCCGACCCGGAGCGAGGCTGGCAAATGCTCGTCCGGATGACGGGCAGCACCGGCGACACCGTGGACCTCAGCAAGATTCCTCCGCAAACGCACGCCATGCTGAAAAGCTGGGCCGAACGAAGCGGTGGCATTCCGCTGCCGGAAAGCGGCATCATGACGAAGGATGCCTACCTCGACCACTACGCGAAGAGTGAGGCGGCGAAGGCTTCGTTTGCCGCCAACGGCGGAAACAACTCCGGCGGGAATATGGCGCCGGGGGGAAGCCCGGTGACCTTCACGATGGACCCCAACGGCTTCGGCCGCGGTCGCGGGCCGGGTGGACCCTGGGGCGGCCCCGGTGGGCCAGGCGGTTGGGGTGATCCGAATGGCGGTTGGGGTGGCCCAGGCGATTGGAGCCAGGGGAACATGGACGGCCGGCCACCGTTCGAGAAGAAGCAAGTGGAAGAAGAGCGGCCGATTGCGATGCGCTACGGCAAACTCCCGCAGGGCTTGCCGTCGTGGTACGACGAACTCGATACCGATAAGGACGGGCAAGTCTCGCTCTACGAATGGCGCAAGGCCGGGAAGGACACCAAGGAATTCACGGAGATGGACCTCAACGGCGACGGGCTGATTACCGCCGACGAATACCTCCGCTTCACGCGCCTGAAGACCATCGACATCAAGAAAGAAGCCTACGAAAACGGCGAACGCGGTCCGGGCGACTGGGGGCTGGGCGAGAAGCTCGACAAGGGCGACGCCAAGGCCGACAACGGCAAGGGTCCGCGGCGCGGACCCGGTGGACCCGGCGGCGGTTTCGGCCCCCCTGGTGGCGGGTGGGGGAACAAGGGCGGCAAGGATAGAGGTGACAGGGGCGATCGGAAGGGGAATCCGTGGGGGCCAAAGGGATAACAATTGCCGTAGAGATACTGTGAATCGCTGCGTGGCGACGGGTCTGCTGATTCACAGCAGACCCGTCGCCACGCAGCACAAAACGCCTGCAAACGACGAATATTCTTGTGCTGTGCATCGCAGCACGAACTCAACAGACCCACGAATCCGCATCACTTCAAGCCGGCTGCGTGTCGTTGCCACGCCTGCAGTGTCTCCGGCGGTACCTTCGCGTTAAGTGCTTGCCACGCTGCTTCCGCTTGAGCCAGCGCGTCATTCGGCTTCAGCCCCACGCCGATTTTGCGTAGCGGATCAGCAGCCGCGGCGACGAGCGACGAACGATCGGGCCCGCGTAATTCGAACGTCGGGTTCTTCACGCTCTGCCCGGCGAAATGCCGGAGCGCGTCCTGGAGTTCCTTGGAGCGCTCCGCGCTCAGCGCATAGCCGAGCCAGACGATCAGGTGGTCGCGGTCGAGATACGCAATCCGCACGGGACCGGCACCCAGGCCGGGTGTCGAGACAAGTTCCGCGCTCCGCGCAGGCCCGCCCAGGTCAGCGAGAAGATCGAACGCCGCTTCCGGGTGAGGGCAGCGCGTGCGCACCACCCCCAACCGCCCGCCAGAGAAGTAGGGCACGTAGTTCGGACTGGGAGCAATGACGGGCTTACCTGTGTCCGGGTTGGGGTAGGTACCACTTCCAGGAATGCCGCTGATTGCGAACCGTGTGGGAACCCCGCCGTTTTCACGCGGCAGTCGTGCAAGTTGAGCAAGTGACACCACGGCGAGCACCGCTCGTCCGTCGGCAAGGGCGGGAATCGGGTCAGCCAATCCACCAGGCGGTACGGCTGGGATCGCTTTGGCTGTTTGAAGGCGGTCGAGCCACTGCGCAGCATACTGGAAGCCGAAGGAGTTCAGCCGCGGTTTACCAGTTGTAGTCGAGACCTGAAACGCGAGCGCGTCGCGATCGCGAGCCGTGCGGCTCGTCAATTCGACATCGTTGAATGCACGTCGATCGGCCGATGCTGCCACGCGGCAGAACAGGTCAAACATCCCTTCGGGATCGGCGGGCAATGGCGGCAGGCTTGGTGTCTTATCGCGTTTGGCGAAGAATTCGGCGACATCGGCAAACTCTTCCCAGGTCGCAGGTGCGGTGAGCGCGTGCTTGTATTGCTTCTGAAACTCTTCCTCCGCGGTTTTGTCGGCGAATCGATCCGCCCGATAGACGATGACAAATCCGTCGCTAGTCAGCGGTATGGCCTGAGTTTGCCCGCCCCATTCGACGAGGCGTTCACCGTAAGCGGGGAGCAGACCGAACCATTGGAAAGGGTTGTCGCTGGCTCGCAGTTTGGGTGGCACAGGCGACAGGAGTCCCGGTTCTGCCCAGGCACCGAGGTCATTTGTGGGAATGATGCCGAGATCGCTGTCGTCGGCAGACGTCATGGTTTCGCGGGCAATCGTGACTGTCGCTCCCGTGCGAACTTCCCACGCCTTGACCATTGGCGTAATGGCGTCGGCGAACGCTGCATCCGGGCAGCGGAGCGTAATTTTCTGACCTTCGTAAGTGCCAGGGGTCCGAGGCGGTACTACTTGGTTGTCACAGCCAGTGAGCACGAGAAGACTCAACAGGGCGGTCAGCACGATTGAGGAAAGGCAAACACGGCCCGCAACTCTGCATCCAACAGAGTTTTTGTTTGGTGGAAATGTGAGAATTGTGAATGTGTGTCGGTTGTGTGGAATCGAACGAACAGGCTGTTGCATCGGGGATAATCCGTAACGTAGAATAGTTTTGTGGCCACTGGGTTTGCCCATTGGAACTCGCGAGCCGACGGTGCCCGCAAAGCCGGGTTTCACGGCCGCTCCAAGGAACCCAACTCGCGGCGCATTCCTGAGCGTAACTCTTCAGGGACACGGCAAGGTCGGCAGCAGAGCGGATTTTGCGGACACCGCAAAGCCCTGCTTCCTCTTCCATACGCTCAACACTTCGCCCGGTTCGCCGGGTGGTTACATGGCGGAACACCCAATGAAGGTGAGTTTGGTCGTTGCGACAGGCGCGCATGAGGGTCGTGTTATCCCCATCACGGGACCACAATTCCTCATTGGCCGCGACCAGCAGTGCCACCTTCGCCCAGCCAGCCAGGCGATCAGCAAACTTCACTGTGGAGTGCTGGTCCGGGATGGCAAGGTGTACATCAAAGACTTTGGCAGCACCAATGGCACGCTGGTGAACGATGCCGTCGTTCAAGGCGCCGAAGTCGCTGTTGAAGATGGGACTTCGCTTCGCGTTGGCCCACTCGACTTCCGAGTGATGATCGAGAGAGTGCCAGCCAAGCTAGACGGAACACCGCTCCCGACCGACTCGCCAGAGTCGGCAGCGGCTCTTGCCGCCGTCAAGGCCGCCGCGACGACAGCCGCCGCAGCCAAGGCACCTGCACGCGACACCACGCCGAACCCAGCCACCCGGCCTTCTGGAACAGTTCCAAAGCCCGGTACACGACCAGCTGCACCTGCGAATCCCGCCACCGAAACTCAGGCGGGCACCAAGCCGATCGCTCCCAGCAAGCCTGGCGCCGCCAAGGACACATTGACCAGCGGTTCGAAGGAGAGCATGCCGCTCACCACAACATCTGAATCCGTCACGGACGAAGACCAGGAACGGATCGCTGCGATGTTGCTCGGCATGGACGACAGCGGCAACGGCAGCGTGCCCGATGGCAGCACGGTAATGGACATTCCCTCCCCACTCGCGAGTAACACGGGAACCGCTGAGACGCCGAAGGCCGAAGAGAAGAAGGACGAGAAGAAACCCGCCCAAACCCGCGAAGAGATGAGTAGCGCTGCCAATGACCTCCTTCGCAAATACATGCGCCGACCCAAATAGCAGTTCACCTTCAACGCTTTTGAAGTCCGAAAACCCAGAGCGAGTTTGAAGTGGCGGCTTTGGCCCCAACTTCAAACTCGCGGTGCTTTCCACCCCCACGGCTTAACTTGCAACCTGGAACCGAGAACCTGGAACTTCCCACTGGCCGCACGCTCGCCGGGCTTCGTACCAAGCTCCTCAACTGGTTCGATAAGCACCAACGCGATCTCCCCTGGCGACAACCTGTGGGCGATCGCGCAACCACTTCGCGCGATGCCTACCGCATCTGGGTCAGCGAGGTGATGCTTCAACAAACGACAGTGGCCGCAGTGGTACCGTACTTCGAGCGGTTTATTGCTGCCCTACCGGATATCGGCGCGCTGGCAGCCGCCGACGAACAACGCGTATTGAAACTGTGGGAGGGGTTGGGCTATTACCGCCGTGCCCGGCATCTCCACGCGGCCGCGAAGAAACTGGTGGCCGATCACCGCGGCGTGTTGCCAGATGATCCCGAAGTGTGGGAATCGCTTCCTGGCGTCGGCCGGTACATTCTCGGCGCAGTGATGTCGCAGGCGTTCGATCGCAGGTTGCCGATTGTCGAAGCAAACAGTCTTCGCGTGCTGACGCGACTCTTCGGTTACCGCGGCGATCCGCGTGCGGGCAAGGGGAAAACGTGGGTCTGGTCCGCAGCCGAAGCCATCCTGCCACGGAAGCGTGTGGGTGACTTCAATCAGGCACTCATGGAACTCGGTGCGCTGGTGTGTACGCCCACTTCGCCCGAGTGCGGCAAGTGCCCGCTCGCAGCCAACTGTGTGGCGAAGCAACTTGGCCTTCAGAACGACATCCCCCCGAAGAAGAAGCTGCCGGTGATTACGGCAGTGAACGAGGTGGGGGTTGTGATTCGTCGTGAGGATGCAATTCTGCTCTGCAAACGTCCCGCGAATGCGGGGCGGTGGCAGAACATGTGGGAAGTACCTCACGCACCACGCGCGGAGGGCGAAGACATCTCGGATGCCGCAACCCGTGTGGCGAAAGAATTCACTGGCTTTGAGGTCACTCCAGGCGCGGAGTTACAGACCATCAAGCACGGCGTCACGCGATACGCCATCACACTCGTTTGCCTGGAAGCGTCGTTGACCGACGGCGAGTTCACCCCCGGTGCCTATGTCGAATCGCGGTGGGTGACACCAACCGAACTCGCGGAGTATCCGGTCAGTTCGCCGCAACGTAAACTGATGACCGCTCTGGCAAGCACCTATCGCCAGGGGCGATTGTTTTGACTTTTCGGGCTGAGCACCTGTTCTGGCCACCCTTCTGGTTGCAAACCCCCATTCGATTGTTCTGGTATCGCGCGCCGCAAATCTCCGGGTACAATCAACTCCAATTTCACCTTCCCGCGAGTGGACGGCTTCCGATGGAAACCACAGGCCACTTCCAGGCAACCGTGCGCGGTAACGAACCGCCCTTCGCTGGGCTTTCGATCGATCCCTCGTTGCCGAAAATTCCGGGTTATGAAGTATTGGAACTCGTGGGCCGAGGGGGAATGGGACGCGTGTATCGCGCACGGCACCTCGGCCTCGGGCGCATTGTCGCGTTGAAGTTGCTCTCGCAGGAAGCGGATGAGAAATTGCTCGCTCGCTTTCGCGAGGAAGCACGGGCCGTTGCCAGACTTCAGCACCCGAATATCGCGCAGCTCTACGAAACCGGTTCCGCCGACGGCCGGCCGTACTTCGCACAGGAGTTCCTCGACGGCGGATCGCTCGCGCAGGCCCTCGCCGGCCGACCGCAACCGCCACGCGACGCAGCCGCACTTCTCGAAGTCATTGCCCGCGCCGTCCACCACAGCCATTCGGAAGGAATCCTTCACCGCGACCTCAAACCGGGCAACATCCTGCTCGCCAAGAAGTCCGAAACGCGCAATACGCAGTCTGAAAACGGAGAGAAGAAAAACGAACTAACTTCTGATTTAAATTACGAGTTTCGGATTTCCAATTTCATTCCGAAGGTGGCCGACTTCGGGCTGGCAAAGACACTGGACGTTCGCGGCGCGGATACGAAGGCCGAATCCGGCGGTGCGCTCACACGCACTGGTGAAATCCTCGGCACGCCCAGTTACATGCCGCCGGAACAAGCGTCTGGCGTGGTAACGAACATCGGCCCCGCTGCCGATGTTTATGCGCTGGGGGCCGTCCTCTACGAACTGCTCACGGGCCGACCGCCGTTTCAATCGCCGGACCCTGTCCAGACGCTGATGATGGTGCTCACTCGCGAGCCAGTGTCGCCGCGATCTCTTCAACCGGATATCCCGCGCGACCTCGAAACGATCTGCTTGAAGTGTCTGGAGAAATCGCCCAAGAAACGCTATGACTCCGCGCGGGAACTGGCCGATGACCTGCGGCGCTTCCTCGACGGAATGCCGATCCTCGCCCGACCGGTAGGTTTCTTCGAGCGGGCTGCCAAGTGGGCGCGGCGAAACAAGGCCGTGGCAGCACTGGTTGCGGTGTCGGGTGTCGCTGCCGTGTTATTACTGGGTGCTGGCGTTGCACTCACTATCGGTTATTTCCAACTGAAGAAAACCAACGGGGATCTCGAATCGACAAATATCGCGCTGGACGGCATGAACCGAGAGATCACCGATAAGAAAAATGAACTGGAAAAGACAAACGACCAGCTCAACCAGGCAAACAACGACATCACGCATAAGAAGAACGAGCTGGAGCAAGCCAATGCGGAGATCGAGCGGACGCTCTTGCTCACATTTGCCTCGCTAGATTACTCCTTCTTTGAAGTCTCCGAACTCATGAACGATCTGCCCGGTTCCGGCCCGTTGCGGTTGGAGATGATCGGGCGGGCGCAACGCACTCTCGATAGCCTCGCTCAGTTTCACCCCGACCACAGAACCATTCTGGAATACCGGATGTCAGGATACGACCGGCTCGGGAACATCGAATCAACCATGGGCGACGTCGCCGCCGCGGAGCAGTCCTATACGAAGTCGCGCGACATCGCGGTGAAGCTCGAAGCTCGCTTTCCCGGCGAGGTGACGTTTACGCGCAGCCGAGTTCTTGCCACTGCCAAACTCGCAACGCTGCTTCAACGCCGCGGTGAAAAGAAAGCCGGCGACGCGATATTAGATGCCATTGGCCCGGAGGTCGACAAACTGGAGGCGGCAGAACCGGATAACCCCAAGGTGCTGGAATTGCTGGCCATTGTGCGACTGCAACAGTTTGAAAGGCTCATTCGAACCGACAAGTGGGACGAGGCGCTGGCGAAAATGCGTGCCTTGTGTCTCCTCTATCGGCGGCAAGCGAAAGCCGAGCCCGACAACCTCGCCCGCCAGCGCGACGTGATCGATGGTGATCGCCAACTGGCACTGCTGCTGATGAGCTTCGTCAATGCCGAGAAACTGGACGAAGCCGGCAAGATCCTGACGGATGCCGTGCGGGCGGCCGATGCGCTGCCGAACCACTCGTCAATGGGGGTGCGAAAACTCCGCGCGACCGTGCAGTCCACACTCGCCGGTTATTACTACAATCGGAAAGATTATGCCAAGTCGATCGCGGCTTACACCACTGCCGCGAACGAATTTGCATCGCTCGCAGACAAGTTCACCGACCGGCCATTCTTTCGCTCTCAGCAGGCGCTCACACTCTATTACCTGGCCAGCCCCCTGCTCGACAGCGGCGACAAAAAGACTGCCGTGGTCACGCTGGAGAAGGCAGAGAAACTCGCGGCGGAACTCATGCGCGACTCGAAGAGCCCCACGTATCGCGACTTGCATACGCGTGTCCTGAACATGCTGAACGGAATCCGTCCCACCCCCAAATCGCTGGACAGGAAGCCATGAACACCGACCCTTCGCGGCTCGACGCCATCGCCACGCACTGGACTCTCATTCGTGCCGCCCACACCTCGGGCAAGCCACAGGAAGTTGCCGCGGCGAGGCACGCACTCGTTCTGCGCTATGCTCGCGCGGTGCGCCGGTATGTTGGCGGAATCGCGCGCAACACCGACGACGCCGACGAACTGGCGCAAGAAGTGATGGTGCGGTTGATGAACGGCGACTTCGGCGGCGCGGACCCAAATCGCGGACGGTTTCGCGATTTGCTCCGTACCGCCGTGCGGAACATGGTTCGCAAGCACTGGGCGAAGGCCAATCGCCGCAAGGCTGCCGATCTCGACCCCGATGTGCTGGGTGCGGCCGATGAACGGGCGGATGCGGAGTGGGATGGTGCGTGGCAGCAGAATGTGTTGGATCACGCGTGGGCGGCACTCAAGGAGTACGAGCGTTCGGCTCCCGGCACGCGAGCCCATACGGTGTTGAAGCTCCGCACCGACTTCCCCACCGACACCTCGGAGCAACTCGCCGAACGGCTTTCGGCGAAGGTCAGTTCACCAATCCGACCAGACGCGTGCCGCCAGATGCTTCGCCGGGCCCGTGTGCGGTTCGCAACTCTCTTGATCGACGAAATTCGCATGGGCCTGGCCGATCCTTCCCCCGACCGCGTCACGGACGAACTCGCTGCTCTGGGTCTCCTCGAACACGTCCGCGACTTCCTCCCGGCCGACTGGTCATCGAGTGGCAAACTGACGGAGGAGTAACTGATACATGCACCCGGTAAGAGTGATGCATTTAACGAGCCGTGACCGCCTCGGTGCGATTTATGCAATTCGGCGCGGTGCGAGGGGCTGAGCCAGCTGAACCTCCTCCGCAGCCCGAGGATGTCTGTCCACCTCCCTTTGACGCCGACGAGGCCGATCCGCGCGAGACATGCACCAAGAAGCACCCGGCCTGCGGCAGCGCCAAGGTGCGCATCCTGATGCCCGCGAGCGAGGACGACAATCTGTCCAAGTGGAGCAACTTTCGCGTCTTCTACGACCGCGAGTGTAAGGAGTGCCGCCAGCGGTGGACGCCCGCCTGTTTGTGCAAGACGTCGGTGCCCAGGGCTTCCTCTTCGGGGCGTTCGTCGGGGTAATCCCCCGAGTGGGTGGCATTTTCTCGCTGCTGCACGGCCTCGGTGCGCTACGGGGACGCCTTGGACAGCTCAAGATGAGATGAACCGGCCGACCGTGACCCCTCCCAGAAAGAATTGAGAACGTATACGGGCGGCTGCATCAATTGTGAGTGATGATTTACTGCAAAACTAAATAACGTGGGAAATGGTCTAACGCAATCGAGTGTAAAAATTCTGCTACATAGTTTTCTTTTCCGGCATTCTTTGGCTTTCAGCTAAAAACTAAAAGCTCGCCTCGAGTTACCGTAGGCTTGGACGAAGCAGACATCACTTTGGCTTTCCCCAGGCGCTTCAATCGTGAAACATCTTGTGTGAGCGTACAGCACACCGAATTCACAAAACCTACACGTATTTGTCGAATGGACCACGGCGCGAGTATCAGCTTGTTGCGTACTTCTCGCAAACGTGGGAAGTGAGGGAATGATTTCAACAATGCCGTGAAATCGAAAAGACGGAAAAGGTATTCCGCGCTTGCATTCCCACTCGTGTGCACTACGGTCGCGGTGGTACGCTCCCCAACGCCGGAGATTGGTCCCTCACCCCACCCTGGATTCCGGCGAACGGTTGCGGAGTTACGCGAAACATTCACTCCTCTCTCCCATTCTGCTCCGTGTTTCTCACGCTTTTATCACGATTGTGAGTAAATCGGCAGATTAATCAAATTTTCTTAGACTTTTATGTCCAATATCCACTTTCGTGGCTTATTGTCGTTGTTGTTCTTTTCTGTCCCAGGAGGTTTCTATGTCCGTGTCCGCGTTGAATGTTCGCAAGAGCCGGTCCGGCTTCACGCTAATCGAACTTCTGGTGGTGATCGCGATTATTGCGATCCTGATTGGACTTCTGCTCCCGGCCGTGCAGAAGGTTCGTGAAGCAGCCGCTCGTACGCAGAGTAGCAACAACCTCAAGCAGATGGCCCTCGCGCTGCACAACATCGAGAGCGCCCAGGGTCGTATCCCCGCCCTCGTCGGCAACTACACGAACCAACCGACCAACCCCTACTACAACATTCGCGGCACCGGTGCGATCGTCGGCCTGCTCCCCTACATCGAACAAGACAACCTCTACAGGAGCATGTACGACGGCACCATGTACTACGCTTGGTGGTCCGGCAACCCGAACGGCATCAACCCGTACTCCAAGCCGATCAAGACGTTCACCAGCCCGGCCGATAACAGCACCTCGGGCGGGATCAGTGCCCGCACCACGTGGGCCACTTCGAGCTACGCCGCCAACGCTATGCTCTTTGCCTCGAGCGACGCGACCGGGGCGCTAACCAATTGGGACAGCGCGCTGACCATCGCCCGGATCTCGGACGGCAGCTCGAACACCATTGCCTACACCGAGAAGATGGGCGACTGCAACTCGGCCAATGCCACCAACAACGGCGGTTCGTTTTGGGGCGTCGAATGGTCCAACTTCTGGCCGGTCGTGTGGTTCAGCCCGATGGGCATGCCGTACCTGCAAAGCGACCCCAACATCCTGCCGATCAAGCAACCGACCGACGCCACCTGCGACTGGCGCCGCCCGTCCACGCCTCATGTCGGCGGCATGCTGATCGCGATGGCCGACGGCTCAGTGCGCACTGTCACGTCCAGCGTGTCCGCCTCGTCGCTCTGGCTGGCCGCCAAGCCCGACGACGGTCAAGTGCTCCCGTCGGACTGGTAACCGGGTCTTTCAGTGTCGATTTCCACCTGCGGGTACCGGGGTCAGTACCCGCTTGTTCCTACTTCACCCCGAGCTTCATATGCCTGTTGCCCTCGTTCGCATCTTGCTGCTCCTCGTCCTGGCTGTCTGCTGTGGGTGCTCTGGTCAAACGCAATCGACGAGCCCGGGGCCGAGTAACGACGCGATCCAGGTTCCGAAAAACCTGGTCGGCGCGCAGGCTGGTGGCGACCCGAAGATGAAATCCACACCGCCGCCGTTAACCGCCGGCAATCCCGGTCGGCTCAAGAGGCCGTGAGTTCGGCTCACTGGCCAACTCAGAAAGACTCGGAAAGACCGGCGGCGCTGGCAGGGAGCAGCGTCCGGCGGATGCGCTCGGCTCAAACCTGCTGCTCCGATGTCAGAGCGAGGCGGCATTGATTCTTCCTGAGGGGAATTATTCAATCACGATTATTATTCCGTCACAATAATGACAATCCGCCGACATTCCGAACGCCCATCCTTTTTCCGTGTGCTATTTGTTTTCCGGCAGGCCCCAAATGAGGGAAAACAACTCCTCCCCGACTGATTACGCTTTGGCAACGGCTTGGGATCATGTGAATGTCGCAGCCGTTTCTCCGCAAAGCAAACGGGCGAAGCCAGATACCGAGCAACACAAAATATCTATCCGACGGCTGCGGAGTTCCTCCTGAGCGCCCAACCCCACAACAACCCCAATGGCCACAAAACCGACGACAAACACCGAACTGATCACGCTCATCCGCGAGAGCGGCATTTTGCAGCCGTCGGCGCTTGACGCGGAACTGTCGCGTCTCAGGAGTCTGCCCCCGGACCCGCACCGGGCGGCAACCGTCCTCGTGCAACAAGGGTTGCTCACGCACTTCCAGGCCTCGCAACTCCTGACGGGTCGCGCGAAGTCCTTTCGGTTGGGCGCGTACATCCTCCGGGATCTGATCGGCCAAGGGGGGATGGGCACGGTGTTCCTGGCGGACCACCCGGCCCTGCGGAGGCGAGTCGCGATCAAGGTGCTCAACGCACCCAGCGAGGGTGAGGACGTTGAGATCGCCGTCGAGCGGTTCCTTCGTGAGGCGAGGTCGGCAGCGGCCCTGGACCACCCGAACATCGTGCGAATCTATGACGTCGGGCGACAGAAGAACATCCACTACCTGGTGATGGAATACGTCGATGGGGAGAGCCTCGAGCAGCGGTTGAAGAAGGGGGGGCCGATCACTCCCTCGCGGGCCGTCGATTATATCGCCCAGGCCGCGGCTGGGCTCCAACACGCCGACGAGCGCGGGTTTGTACACCGCGACATCAAGCCGGCGAACCTGATCCTCACCAAAGACGAAAAGACCCTCAAGATCCTCGACATGGGTCTGGCACGATCGTTTTCAATAACAGATGATAAGCTGACTGAAAAATTCAACGAGGGCGCAATTGTTGGCACCGTCGATTTTATCTCGCCGGAGCAATCGCTCGGGTGTGACAAGATCGACATCCGGTCGGACATCTACTCGCTCGGAGCGACCTTCTTCACTCTCCTTACGGGGCGCCCGCCGTTCGAGGGGAACACGGCTCAGAAGCTGGCCCAGCATCAGATGAAGCCGCCTCCGGATCTCGCGGCGCTCGACCCGACACTGCCGAAGGGGCTCGCGGCGGTGGTCGCCAAAATGCTCGCGAAGAAGCCACATGACCGGTACCAAGCACCGAGCGACGTGATCGCGGCGCTGACCCCGTGGCTCGGTGGTTCCCGGACAAACGTCGGCGGCCGGAATGCGCCACCCGAGCCGCGAGCCGTTGGGACTGACCTTGCTGTGACCGAGCCGTTGACCGAAGCCGAATTGCCGCCGGTGAAGCGCCCGGCAGTGAACCGCCGCACCATCGGGTGGGCGGCTCTGGTTCTGGGTGTGCTGCTGGTGGGTGTCGTCGGGGGTGTTCTTGCGTCGGGCGGTAGCCGACCGGCTCCGGTCATGCCCGCTTCAAGTGACCCACCCGCTGTGGCCGCTGCGCCGGCCGAGCCTCTGGCGAACGCGCCTCCACCGGTCGCCCCGACTCCTAAAAAGGACCCGGAGATCGGTCCGCTATGGCGCCTCGACCTGAGCCAGCAGAAGGAGTTCCGCCGCCGCGGGACGCTGAAGTATACCGGCATGGTCGGTCGTGGCGTTCGGCTCGAGGTCACTGAGAAGAGCGGCGACGGCACCTTCCCCGAGGGCTGGTCCGGGACAACGTACGATCCCGAGGGGATCGCGGAATTCACCGCGATCCGAATGCAAAAGGACGGCCTGTTCGCCTTCGGGATGCGCAACATCGAAAAGAACAACGTGAATATCGTGAGCCCCGACACCATCCTGAAGCAGTCCAAGTGCCGCCTGGTGATGGAGTACCGGACGGACAGTTCCGAGCCCATCCATCTGAGCTTCGGTGCCCTCGATCCGTACCCCCCGGAGCGTTCTTACGTCCTCCTGGGAGAGTTGCCGGGGACGACCCAAAACTGGAGGACCGTCGAGATGGTCGTGGACACCAAGCACATTTCGCGCGGCTGTTTTGGCGTCTCCTGGCGGGACCCCGACCCGGAGAACTGGTGCTGGTTCCGCCGCTTCGAGGCCTACGACGTCGTCACGCCGCGCTGATTCCCGACAACAACGTGAGCCGTGCACCGGTGGCGACCCGCGACGCGCCCAGTCCGACCTCGGTGTCGAACCGCGACTTCGGAACGTCGAAATCGAGAGTTGGCGCTGCTCTCACTCCGGGCGTGCGCCACGACCCGCGGAACGGGTTCGGCGCAGGCCACTCCCCCCGGCCCTAAACGATCAACCTGCCCCGCTTCTGCTTGCACCCCTATTCTCTCGGTCCCACGATATGACTTCACTGCCGAAGTTCGGTTCCACACTCGTCGTGATGATGGCGCTCGGTTCATTCGCACCTGCAGATGACAATCGCACGGGCGAGCAAATATACAAGCAGATGTGCGCGCGGTGTCACGGAGCCCGGGGCGAAGGCACGAAGAACCACCCACAACCGCTCGTCGGGGACAAGTCGATCGAGCAGCTCGCACGTGTCATCGACGAAACCATGCCCGAGGGTGAGCCTGAGTTGCTAGGTGCCGTGGAATCCAGGCGCGTCGCCGCATACGTGTATGACACGTTCTATTCGCCGAATGCGCAAGCCAAACTGAACCCGCCGCGTGTGGAACTGTCGCGGCTCACAGTCAAACAGTACCGCAACAGTATCGCTGACTTGATCGGCAGCTTCCGGCGGACCCCCAAGGTGGACGACCGGCGGGGGCTCCGCGGCGAGTACTTCATCACGCAGAACTTTCAGGACAAGCGGTTGGTCGATCGACTCGACCCGGAGGTGAATTTCGACTTCGGCACGGAGGGACCGAAGGCCGAACCGGAACCGAAAGAGAAGTTCAACCCGAACACGTTCTGGATCCGGTGGCAGGGCTCGGTGTGGGCACCCGAAACCGGTTCGTACGAGTTCGTCGTGAAGACTAACCACGCCCTTCGTCTGTGGGTCAACGACAACAAGAAGCCGGTGATCGACGCGTGGGTGACCTCCGGCGACAACACCGAGTACAAGGCGAGCGTGTTCCTGCTCGCGGGGCGCGCGTATCCGATCAAGTTGGAGTTCTCGAAGGCGAAGCAGGGCGTGAGTGACATGAACCCGAACACGCGCCCGACGTCGGCATTTATCTCTCTGAACTGGAAGCGCCCGGGCCGGGCCGTGGAGCCGATTCCCGCACAGCACCTGACCCCGCTGAAGTTTCCGGAGGTCGCAGTGATCGAGGCGGCATTCCCGCCCGACGACAGCAGTCTCGGCTGGGAACGGGGCACCACCATATCGAAGGAGTGGGACGCGGCGACGACCGAAGGGGCACTCGAAACGGCCGGGTACGTCGTCGCGAAATTGTCGGACCTGAGTGGCGTGCTGCCCGTCGAGGCGGATCGCACGGCGAAGCTCAAGGCGTTCTGCCACACATTCGCGGAGCGCGCTTTTCGGCGCCCGCTGACCGACACCGAGAGGACGCTGTTCATCGACCGTCAGTTTGAAGCCGCCGCGAACGATCCGGAGCTCGCGGTGAAGCGGGTCGTGCTGGTCGTACTGAAGTCCCCGCGTTTCCTCTACCCGGACGCGGCGGGCTCGCCAGAACAGTACGCGATCGCGACGCGGTTGGCGCTTGCACTGTGGGACGCACCGCCCGACAAGGAGTTGCTCAGCGCGGCGAGCGCAAACAAGCTCGGCACGCGCGAAGAGGTTGTGAAGCAGGCCGAACGGATGCTTGCAGACCCGCGGGCGAAGGTCAAGATGCGCGAGTTCCTCCTGACGTGGCTCAATCTCGGCCAGGTGAAGGAGCTGCCGAAAGACCTGAAACGGTTCCCGGGGTTCGACCACGATCTCGCGGCCGACCTTCGCACGTCGCTGGAATTGTTTCTCGACGACTTCCTGAGCAGCCCGAACACGGACTTCCAGCAGTTGTTCCTCGCGAACGAAATATACCTCAACGGCAAACTGGCGAAGTTCTACGGTGCGGATCTTCCATCCGGTTCCGGGTTCAAGAAAGTCAAATTCGAAGCCGACAAACGCGCCGGCGCGCTGACTCACCCATACGTTCTGGCGTCGCTGGCCTACACGTCGGAAACCTCGCCGATCCACCGCGGGGTGTTCGTCGGTCGAGGGTTGCTCGGCATCGGCATCCGGCCACCGATGGAGGCGTTCACGCCGATCGCGCCCGACCTGCACCCAAGTCTGACCACGCGCGAGCGCGTCGGGTTGCAAACCAAGCCGATGGCCTGCGCGGGGTGCCACGGCATTTTGAACCCGCTGGGGTTCGCGCTGGAAAACTTCGACGCGGTCGGTCGGTACCGCGAGAAGGACAATAACAAGCTCGTGGATGCCACCGGTAGTTACGACACCCGGACCGGTACCACCGCGAAGTTCACCGGTGCGAGGGAACTCGCGAAGTTCATCGCCACGAGTTCCGAGTCGCACTACGCTTTCACCCAGCAGGCGTTCCATTACTTCGTGCAGCAACCGGTGCGTGCCTACGGGCTTGCAAAGCCCGAAGAACTGCGGAAAACGTTTGCCGACAACGGCCTCAATGTACGAAAGCTGATCGTGGAAATCGCCGTTACCGGTGCGTTGCCGAAGAAGGACGAGAAGCCGCCGAGTAAGTAACCCCCGTGCGGGTGTGCTCCCCACGAGCCGAAGAAAGACCCCCGAACAACCCCACCTGGAGTTCCGCATGCCCGTGACCCACACCCGGCGTGAGTTCGTGCGCGACCTCGGCATCAGCGCCGCGGCCGTTCCGTTCCTGCTCAACCTCCCGAGCCTCGGGTTCGCCAACCAAGGCAAGCGGAAGCAGCGGATCGTCTTCGTGTTCAGCCCCAACGGGATCGTGCCCAAGGATTTCTGGCCGGACGAGGAGGGCGCGAACTTCAAGCTCAAAGCGATCCTCACGCCGCTGGAACCGTTCAAGAAGCAGACACTCACGCTCAACGGTGTGTGTGATCGCATCCTCGGCGACGGCGACGGTCACATGCGGGGCATCGGGTGCCTGCTCACGGGCATCGAACTGTATCCGGGCAATATGCAAGGCGGGTCCAACACACCCGCGGGCTGGGCGAAGGGAATCTCGATCGACCAGGAGATCAAGAACCACCTCCAGAAGGACGCTGGGACCAAAACGCGGTTCGGCTCGCTCGAGTTCGGCGTGATGGTACCCGACCGCGCCGACACCACGACCCGCTGGAGCTACGCTGGCCCGAACAAGCCGATTGCGCCGATCGACAACCCGTACCAGATGTTCAACAAGCTCTATGGGCGGACGAAGAACAACGAGGTGCTCGCGAGTGTACTCGACGACATCAAGGACGACCTGAAGGCGGTTGGTCACAACGTCAGCGCCGCAGACAAGAAACTGCTTGAAGAGCACGCGACGTTCGTGCGCGAGCTGGAAAAAGACCTGAAGGAGCAACATGCAGCAGCCCCCGGGCACGCGATTCCCAAACTCGACCCGGGCGTGAACCGCGACGACATGCCGAAGGTCACGAAGGCGCAGATCGACCTGATGGTGAGCAGTTTCGTGGCCGACTTCGCCCGGGTGGCCTCACTTCAGTTCACCAGCGCGGTGGGCCTGCCGCGAATGAGGTGGCTCGACATCGACGAAACTCACCACGAACTTTCTCACGAGCCCGACACCAACGAGAAGGCGCAAGAGAAGCTGGTGAAGATCAACCGGTGGTACTGTGAGCAGGTCGCCTATCTGGCAAAGCGCCTGGCCGAAACGCCGGAGCCCGGAGGCAGCGGAAGCTTGCTGGATAACACGCTCATCGTGTGGACCAACGAACTGGGCAAGGGTAATTCGCACACGCCCGACGACATCCCGTTCGTACTGGTCGGCGGCGGGCTGGACTTCAAGATGGGCCGGTCACTGAAGTACCCGAAGGTGGCACACAACCGGCTGCTGATGGCGCTGGCGCACGGCTTCGGACACACCATCAAGACATTCGGCAACCCGAACCACTGCGCCGCAGGCCCGCTCACTGGTCTGGCGTGAGCAGGCCTGGACAAAACTCCGATAGCGGGCTGACGTCGCGTCGCTCCCAACAAACACCACGGCCCGGGAATCGCTTCCCGGGCCGTGGCATCTATGTAATCAGCAAGTCGCGATCACCAGGCTCCCCCATCCCACCACCGGAACCCGCTGCCGTTTCCGGCACCGTAGTCCCTGTAGTCGTGATCGTGGTCATGGTCGTGATCGTGATGCTGGTGAACAGGAGGCGCGGGCGGGGTTTGCTGCACGGTCCAGATCTGAACCGTATTGGTATCGTCGTCCACCGCGGCGAACCGCAACACACCGTGATCCGAAGTTACCGCCAGGCCGAACGCCGCGCCGGGCGAGCCGGGGTCAAGCTGGAACTGCGAGACAAACTTGCCCGTCTTGGTGATCTCCACCAGTTCGTTCGACTGGTTCGGGTCGGCGTTGACAGCGTCGCCGTTGGCGATGATTAGATCGCCGTTGGGAGCCAACACCAAACCAAGCGGACCGTGCAGGTGCGCCGGGTCGTTGTAGATGAGTCGACCCTTACCGTGGTCACGTTCCGTGAACGCCGCGTTGGAGATGGCGTAGATCGCGTTGTCGCCCGTCGACGCCACGAACAGCGTGTCGGTCTTGGCGTCAAACACCAGCCCGGTAGGACCAATGACATCCACCGACGAGCTGAGGCTGTGGGCGTAGCCGGAGGCAATCTGAGTTTCACTCAAGACCTTCGGCATTCCACCGTTCGGAATCACCAGATCGATCCGGGTGATCGTCCCGCTCAGCACATTGGAAACAAACACCTCGGCGAAGTTCCCCTGATCGTTGATCGCCAAATCCCACGGGCCATTGAGCAGAGCGGAGTCAGTCAGCGTCTCCACCACCTGCCCCTGGGAGTTCAGGATCATCAGCGACCCCTGCTGCGGGTTGCCGGTCGTCGGGTTGGTCGGGAGGCTGCCGACGATCACGAAGCCGTCCTTGAGGACGCCCAGAGCCGTCGTCAGCCCCAACCCCTGCGGACCCTGGAAGAACACCGAATGCTGTCCGTCCGGACCGATCTTGACGATGGTCGAACCGGTCCCTTCGGTATTGGTGCTGTCGTTGAAGTTGGACACGAGTAGGTCGCCCGCCTGGAGCTGGCTGTTGGCGCCGCCCTGGAATCCCTGCGGCACGAACGCCACTCCGTATGGATTCAGGTCGCCATTGGCCGGGACAGTCGAAACGGTCTGTTGTGCGGCAGTCGGGAGCGCGGGGAGCAGCGGAGCATTCGCAGGTGATGTTGTCACCGCCTGGATCGAGCCCATCAGGCCGTCTTTCTCGCCATTGATGCCGGCCGTGAAGTACAGCGTGTTCGGGTCGTTGGTCTTGCCGTTGCCGAAAGTCAGAGTCCAGAGGTGGTCTTCTTCGAATTGCTGTCCGTTGGCCAGAGTGAGAGTGCCGACGAAATTGCCCTTCGAATCGAATGCATTGATGTGCCCGTCGCCGAAGTTACCGACTAGGAGATCGTTGGCGAATGCGCCGAACGTGGAGGGGGCCAGGGTGACGCCCCAGGGGGAATTCAACGGCCCGCCGACGATCAATTTATTCGGCACGACCTGGCCATCGGGATTGAAGACATCGACGGCCCCGTGAACGTTCGGGTTGCCTGAAACGGTGTACTCCACATACAGGTTGCCGTTGATGTTCTGGATGTTGAACGGATCGGCGCCGGCGGGCAAGTTCGGATCGGTGAACGCAGTCATCGGCAGACTCGTGACCATCTTGAAGTCCGAGCCGAAGACGTCGATCTTCCCGTTCTTGTGGTCCACGGCATAGAGGAACGTTTGGCCGCTCGAGTCGGTGGCCATCGTCAGACCAGTGAAGACCGCCCCGGACACGGTTGTGCCCACGATGGCGTGGGTCCGGTCCACGCCGGGGGCCCAGCCGGAGATGGTGCCATCGAGCGTGGCAAACAAGAAGATGCTGGAACCGGTCTTCTGCACGCCATTGACGATTTCGCTGACCTGGAACCCGCCCGGGTCGCTGTTGGCCACCGTACCGGTCGGGGTGCCTTGCCCCGTGCCGCTGGCCGTGGGAATGGTGACTTGCAGCGGCATGAGTGGCGGGTTATTGCCCGGCGGTTGGGGCACGCCAGCGCCGTTGTAGAGCGTGCTGGTTCCGCTCCCCTCGTTGGCGACCCAGAACGGGCTGCCAGCACCGAATGAAACGCCCCACGGATTGACGAGGAGTTTATCCTGTGTGGCGGCCATTCCGGCGATATCGGACACGAGGTTGGTCTGGACGAACACGGGTGCGGCGGGGAGACAGCGATCGTCGAGCACTTCGAGTCGCGGTTGCGAGTTCAGGAGCGGCCGAGAGGAGCGAGGCTTCTTGATCCGGCGGAGCCATTGCAACATGAGAGGTACCTTTCGGGGCGGATGAAGGGATCCGGCATCCTGGACGCACCGGTATCTCCCGCTTCCCACCACTGCGCATACGCAAAAAATCCTTACACGGGCGTGACTGTCTGATCTGCCCACCCACCAATCACTTGCGTCGGAACGAAGAAATGAAGTTGCGTTGAAGTCGCGACAAAATTATTCCGACGCGCGTCAGGAGGTGATGAACTAGCGGCTACTGGGCGGCACGGTGCGCGGGGCGAGCGATCGATGAATCGCGAATGACGAGGGATAACGCTGGCGGGTTGCGGGAGGAATCGATTTGGAGGGGATCTTGCTCACCCAAACCGGCGAGGAGTTCCGGATCGAGTTCGGTGGATAGGTGAGCGAGCGCGACCGCCGCCGCATAGCGGGTTCCGGGTCGTGTCGGTGGGGTTCTGGGCGATCGCGCTCAAGAACGCAGCTTCTTCGTTCAAAGCGAACTCCCGATTTTTGCAATCAACAGGATCGTGCCCGAACTCACGCCGAGGCGGTCTGACGGAAGCTCAGCCGCCTCGTGACCTTTCGCTAATCAAGCAACGCCGTTCTTCTTGAACCACGCCAGCATTCGCTTCCACCCATCCTCGGCTGCGTCCTTCCTGTAGCTCGGCCGGTAGTCGGCGAAGAACGCGTGCGGGGCGTCCGGATACAGAACGATCTCGCCCGGCTTATTCGCCTTCTTCAGCGCTTCCCGCATCGCCTCGACGTCCTTGACCGGGATGCCGGTGTCCTTCTCCCCGTACAACCCCAACACCGGCGCCTTGAGCTCGCCCGCCAGGTCAATGGGGTACTTCGGCTGCAACTCCGTTGCCTTCCCGGCGCCCGACAGCCGGCCGTACCACGCCACCCCAGCCTTGAGGTTCTTGTTGTGGGCGGCGTAGAGCCACACGATTCGTCCACCCCAGCAGAACCCAGTGATGCCCAGCTTCGACGTGTCCCCGTTGCCGTCCTTCTTGGCCCACTCCACGGTCGCATCGAGATCGCTCATCACCTGGGAGTCCGGGACCTTCGAGACGACTTTGCTGATGATGTCCTGGATCTCCTTCATCTTCGACACGTCGCCCTGGCGGGCGTACAGCTCGGGGGCGACGGCGAGATAGCCGAGCTTGGCCAGCCGGCGGCACACGTCCTTGATGTGCTCGTGAACCCCGAAGATCTCCTGCACGACCAGCACGGTTGGGAACGGTCCGCCTTTTTCCGGCGCAGCGCGGTAAGCCGGGATGGTGCCGTCCTTGACGGGGATCTTCACCTCGCCGGCGGTGAGGTCTTTGGTGTCGGTGGTGATCGGCTCGGCAGAGACGGGCTGGGCCGCGAGGGCGAATCCGGCAGCGAGAGTCGTAACCGCGAATTCGCGGCGGGTGATCAGGTTTTCATTCATGGCGCGCGCTCCTTATGAGTGGGGCGAGAGGCATTTTCACTAAACGGCCAGCGGAGGCAATATTGGCACTGGTCATTCGCGCGGCGATTTTCACCAATGACTCATGAGACAAGGACCAACCAAGTGAAACGGAGGGTGAATACCGGCGTCAGGATTATTGACCGCTCCGAACTCTTCGGGCTGGCATCGATCAGGAGTTTCCAATGCTCCACTTCTCACGTCGCGGATTCACGCTCATCGAACTGCTTGTTGTCGTCATTGTTATTGCCATTCTGGTTGGGCTGTTGCTCCCCGCGGTGCAACACGTACGACAGGCCGCAATCTCGAAGCGGCTCTCCAGCGGACCATCCGCCGAATCCACTCCGATGATATCGCCGGAGGTGCCCAAATCGTCCGATCCTGGCAAACCTCCTCCCGCTCCCACTCGCCCCCGCGCTCGCGTCACCGCCTTCGTCGCGGATGTTGTGCTGACACCGCGACTCAGTGTGGGAACCGCCGCCCCCGAGTCGATTTACGAAGCGCGGTTCACCGGACGGATTCACGCCGCACAACCCAGTGATGCCACCGGCGAATGTGAACTGGAACTTCCACTCCCGCCACAAACGATCTCACTTGCCGATCTGTCGATCACGGTAGACGGCAAACCGAGCACAATCGTGACTCTGAGAGACGGCAAGCTGGTGTGGCGAGGGGTACTCACCCCTCAACCGACAGAATTGCAGGTGGTCTACAGTGCGGTCGGCAAGGGACTGTACGAACTGTTGGTCCCGCCGGGGGAAATCCTCACGCAGTTCCGAATTGCTCTGACTGCCAACGGCTCCGATGTCCGGTTGCTGGAACAGTCCCTCCAGCCCACGAGCCTGGAGCGAACGGCCGGTGCAACCACTTACACCTGGGACTACAAGCAACTGTTGTTCGGCCGGCCGGTGCGGGTAGACGTGCTGGGGGTGGCGCCGATCGACCGGCTCGGTGAGTTAACGTGGCTCGGCCCTCTGAGCGTGCTCGTGTTCGGCCTGCTCGTTGGATTGGTGGCCCATGCCTACGATGTGACCCGGTTCGACCGGTGGATGTTGCTTCTCACCGTGGGGACATTCGCCGGCGCTTACCCGCTCATGTACTTCGCCCAGGAGTTCATTCCGCTGGAAGCAGCCGTGGCGGCCTCTGCGGGTTTTTCGCTGGTCGTTATTGGCGTGCGTGCGACTACTCTGATGAGCACCCGGCTCGCGATGGTTGGAATCGTTGTCCCCGCAGCAGCGATCATGACTCTCACGCTGTTTGTCGCCACCGTTCCGCGACTCCAGGGCCTCCTCCTGACAGTGGAAGCGATCGGCGTGTTCATTGTGGCGATGATGCTGTTTCCCAAACTCCGGATCACGGCTTTTCATCCGGCTGGCGAAGGGCTGGGTGCGCCTCGGGCAACGCCCGTAGCCCCACTCCCGAGCACTTCCCCCGGCTAAAGTTGGGATTGGTGGTGACCGACGAACGTCAACCCCGATCAATCACTCCCAAATGGATCGGGGTTATCGTCAATTTTTTTGGGCCGGTGGCCTCCCGTGGCACGAGATTCAGCCCAAGCCCAATTCTTCCAGATCGCGGTCGGTCAGGCCGAAGTGATGGGCGATTTCGTGAACAACCGTTTTGCGGATTTCGATGAGCAGATCGTGCGGGTTTGCGAAATCTTCTTCCAGCGGGTTGCGGAAGATGATGATGCGGTTGGGGTTCTCCAGCATCTCTGCGGCTGCAACACCCTCCAGCGGCATGAAGTAACCATAGAGGGAGTCGCCTTCGGCGATTTCTTCCTCCGTGAAGCCCGCCTCGCGCAGGAATTCGACCGACGGCTCCTCGTCCACGTCAATGACGACGTTTTCGAGATACTGTTTGACCTCCTCCGGTAGCGATTCAACCGCTCGCCGCACGATCTCGGCGAACTCATCCATGTTCAGCATTGGAGTGTATCGTAATTGGTGCGTCGCAAGGAGTTGGCGAAAACCCAACTCCCGGCCATCTATCAAAACACTAAACACGAAACACGAAACACCAAATACCAAACACCACTATTCCCCGACTTTCTCTTGCGACGTGGGTGTTCCCGGTGCCTCATCGCGGGGGCGCGGGAGCAGGAACGAGAGGCCCAGCGCGATCAGGTACACCGTACTACCGATCACCGCGGCTGCCATCGCCACCCGCAGGGGGTTCTTTTCAGGCCCTTCTCCGGGCAGGAACAACGACGAGAGAAATTCCGTGTTGAGTGTCGCGGCCATTGTTCCGATCATCCGCCCGCCCACGTTAGTGGCGAAGCCGCTCCCGGTTCCGCGCAAGTGAACCGGAAAGACCCGTGGTAGATATTCGCTCACATAACTGAACTGAGCAACCGTCACCAGACCGCAGAAGAACACGGCAACACAGAAGATTGTGAAGTCACCCTGATACAGCAGCAGATAGGTCACCGGGAACAGCACCAGGCCCGGCAACAGGAACATGCGAATCAGGAGTTGGCTGGCGACGATCGTCACCAGCACGGCAAACAGAATCCGTCCGAGGAGGCCACCGATCTCCTGCCAGCGCTGCATTTGCCCACGCTTTTCGTTGATTGTCCGAGGCACGACACTCTTCGCCGCCGCCAGCTTCTTCTCTGCTTCGACATGTTCCGGCGTGCCGGGCTTCGTTGCTTTCAACTCGGCTGTGGCCTTCTTCACGTTCTCTGGCGCTTCCTTCCGCACCTCGGCCACGTCCGGCAGCCCGGCGGCCATCACCAGCGGCCCCAGTTGCAGCGCGCCGAACGCGGCCGCGTATCCACATGCGGAAATAAGAGTGGTGACGATGGTGGTTCGGCGCAACTCCGGCGAGAACAGTTCCCCCAGACTCGGCCGCTGGAGCGTGCCGGCGAGTTTCCTCGCCTTCCAGACACGGCTCTCGGGTACAAATGGCATCAACAGCAGGATCAACGCACCAGGAACGAGACCCGTCAAGAGCGTGTAACGCCACGGGGTTGGTGCGATCTTGGCGCTGGTCAACCAGGGGATTCCTTCCGGACGTACTCTCAGTTCCGCGACGATCTCGTTAAACACTTCCGTCACCAGAATGCCGCCCAGCGACGCGAACGCCAGCGTCCAGCCGATGGCTCGTTCTCTTTGGTGTTTGTCCTCGAACAGTTCGGCCAACCACGTCACCGCCGCCACCGCTTCCACACACACACCGACGAACGTGGTGCAGCGGAATACCACAAGCTGCCAGAGTTCGGTGCTATAGGCCGCCGCAACTGGCGAGAACGAATACACGAGAATACTGGCGACCATCACCGTCTTGCGTCCGAAGCGGTCCACCATGAACCCGCCGAGCAACCCGAACACGCCGCCACTCAATGCCGCGATCCAGAGCATGCGGCCGCCCCACTGCCGGACGGCATCGGAGGTTTGCTCAACGTTCAGTAACTCGGCCACGGCCGGGGAGCCGATGACCGGAAACATCAGTAGCTCGTAGGTATCGAACAGGAAGCCGATGGCGGCGACCGCGAGGACGAGCCAGCGGACGATGGGCGAAAGGCCGGCGGCAGCGCCGGGAGTGGGGGACGACACGGGACAGTCTCCGGAGAATGCGGGTCTATTTGGTTTATCGGGAATCAGGAAGAAGGCAGAGGGCGGGAGGCTGGCAGTTTCATGGGAGTCGGCCGACACCCGACATACCCGACATACCCGACGCACTCGGTTATGGCCAGACCCTTGCGTTCCGGCTCGAGAGGCGTAAGCATGGTTCCGTCCCGGTTTCAGTTACCGGAACACCCGCCTCATCTTACACCCCGCGAAAGTTCCAGGTTCCAAAGTTTCAAGTTCCAAGGTTGAAAAACGGAAAGCCTCAGATTTCCCTTGGAACTCGGTAACTGGAAACTGGAAACTTCCAACAGGAGTTTCCCATGCGGCAATGCTTCTTGGTGGAGAAAACAATGGTCCGTTCGATATGCACAATCGCCCTTTTCACAATGGCCGCGTGCATCGCACTCGCCGAGGATAAGGACCCGGTCAAGGAGAAATTGTTCGCGGCGAAAGTCGCCTACGACAAGGAAATGCGGCAGATCCGCAAGCAGGTGATCGACTGGTTCGAGAAGAGTGAGGACACCGCTCGCAAGTCTGGCGACAAGAAAGCACTCGATCAGATCAAGGAGAATCGCAAAGCCTACGAAGAGAACAGCGAATTACCCAAGAACATACGGACCGTCATCCAACAGAAGCAGAACCAAGCGAAGAAGCAACTGGAAGCGGCTTACATCGAGGCGATTAAGGCGTACATCAAAGCCAAGAAAGACGATCTGGCCACCGCTGTTGAAAAGGAGTGGGGTGAGATTAGTGGGAAGACTGCTCGCGCCGACGACACCGAAGACTTCCTCAAGCCGGAGAACTGGGAGGGCCGCAGCGATATTTGGACGCTCGACCCGAAGACGAAGACCGTGGTTGGCGAGACCAAGGAAGACCCGAAGTACAACACGTTCTTTTGCTCGAAGAAGAAGTACAGCGACTTCGAACTGACCTGCAAGGTTCAACTACGCGACGCCGTTGGCAACAGTGGGATTCAGATTCGCAGCGAACTGTTCGATCCGAAGCTGTTCAAGGTGCGCGGTCCACAGGTCGATGTAGGCAAGGGCTACTGGGGCAGCCTTTACGGCGAGGGCGTGGGCGGGATGATGAAGGCGTCCAGTGGAGAAGCAATCAAGAAGGCCGTGAAGGAAAGCGAGTTCAACGAGTATTACGTCCTGGCCAAGGGGACGCACATCACCATCAAGATCAACGGTGAGGCGATGGTGGATCAGGATTTCCCCACGCTGCCCGGCAAGAACGCGAAACCGGCTCCGAAGGACGGAATCATTGCCTTCCAGGCGCACGCGGGCTACCCGAAGATGCGTGTCGAGTTTAAGGACATCAAGTTCACGGATCTGAGCAAGGCGAAGTGATGTCAGGGTGCGTTGAAGCGTAACCGTGGTGTTTGCCTTGTGGAGCGGGCCTCCCGGCCTGCCCCACAAGGCAAAGCCTGCCAAGAAATGCAGTCCTTCGGACTGCGGCGGGCCGGGAGGCCTGCCCACAAAGTAAATGACATTGGGCCGGCATCCTGTCCCCAAATGTGGGGCAGGTTGCCGGCCTGCATGATTTTGGTCGAAAGGTGCAAGTCAAAACCAATGCCGTGACTCCCATCGTGCCAACGCCTTGTTGCTCGTTAGCCCGACCTCGCGTATTCTCGGTGCAAACGATCTTTCCACCCGCTGGTTACGCTCATGCCGCCCGCAACACGTGGCGTCGTCGCCAAGAAGCCGCCATCGTTCTTCTGGAAGCCGCTCAAGATCGACGGCTGGGGGCTGTTCCAGGCTGTCGCGAAATGTGGCAAGGCGTTGTGGGAGGGGAACGCCGTATCCGCTCTTGAAGAAGCTCTTAAAGCTGTTCAGTGCATCAAGTTCAAGGATAAGGACGGCGAACTCGCCTGGGCGCTGGTGTACAACGCCATGACCCGCGCCGCCGCCGGTTTCCTAGGCGTACTCCAACCGCAACTCGCGGCCGGCACCCACGAACGGCTTGTTGCCGCAGCCATCGAAACAGACCGGAAGCTCGAAGCGGCCGGGGTCACCCTCAACCAGGATTTCTTCGACCACCCCGGCTGGTGCGACTATGTTCGCGCGGTGGCCCAGCACTTCCGGCACTGGCTCATCGCGGTGGGTGTGGACGAGCCGAGCGCGGATAATCTGTCTCGCGAACTTCCCCAGCAGTTCACTCTCGCTCTCGATCTCGAGTGGCTGAAGAACAAGGACCTGTTCGCGAAGCTCCTGCCCCAGAACCGCCGCACGCCGTTCTCCACCGCAACGCAATACGAACTCGCCTGGGCGCGGTACGCCGGGTGGCTTGACGACGAGGCCGACCGCCGCGTGTTCGACGAGGACTTCGGGCTTACGCGGGTTTACATTCCGCTCCGGGCCTTCGTGGAAACACGCGACCACAACCGCAACACCATGCGCACGGTCGGCCTGGCCGAGGACATGCTCGACGCCTGGATGGAGAAGGCACGAACGAACGACCCCATCCGCGTGGTCGAGGGCGATCCCGGCGCGGGGAAGTCGTCACTGGCACGGCGGTTTGCGGCCAACCGGTTCGGGCGTCATTGCGCGGGCCGCTGGTGGCGTGTGGTGTACGTTCCGCTGCACGACGACTCGGTCGCCGCCGGGCGGTCCATTGAAGAGGCTGCGGCCGCATGTACGCAGCGGGTCTCCGGAACCAATCTGGCTCCTCTCGAACGAGACGCTCCCGACGGCACGCTGCTTATCCTCGATGGGTTGGACGAACTGTCGCGCGGTGGTCAGTTCGGGCACGATGTGATCCGCGCGTTCATGAGCCAGGTCACCGGGCTATTGAAGGCGTGGAATGACCGCGACGACGCCCGCTTGCTCGTGTTGCTCTGCGGTCGGCCGGTGGCGGTCGGCGAAATCAAAGCCGAGGTCCGCGCCGAAGGGGCCGTGCTGAACCTGCTGCCGTTCCTTGTGGAGGTACACACCGCGCCCGAGTTATTCAAACCTGGGGGGTCTGCCAATGACCCACAAGGGTTGTTGCAAAGCGATCAGCGCAAGGACTGGTACGAAGCCTACGCCGCCGCGCGCGGTCGGACCGACGGCGAAGAACTGTACGCCAAGATCAAGGACCGCGCGGACCTGAACACCATCACGGCCCAGCCGCTCTTGAACTACCTTGTGGCGTTCTTGACGCGCGGAGCAGAAACGGGCGAGTTGCCTGGCAACCTGTGCGGCGTGTACGAAACGCTGCTTCACAAGGTATGGCAACGCGACTGGGATCGCACCCAGGTGCCCGCAATCGAAAAACTCGACTACGAACCGTTCTGCCAACTGCTCGAAACGATCGCGCTCAGCGCGTGGCACTCCGGCAATCCGCGCAGTATTCGCGTGGGTGAGGTGGAAGATCGACTCACCACCGACCAGAAGACACAACTCGCAACCTTCGAGAAGGAAGTGAAGGCCGGCGTGCTGCGGCTGCTGTTTGCGTTCTTTCTTCGGCCCGGTGCGGTGGAGCGCGGCGACCAGACATACGAGTTCACACACAAGACCTTTGCCGAATATCTCGTCACCCGCCGACTGGTGCGCGAAATCGACATGCTGGCCGAAGACTGGAAACGCTCCGCCGGCGGTCGCGGGTGGAAGGACGAAACCCGCCTGCAAGAGTGGGCGGAACTCTTCGGCCCAACGGCACTTGATGACGACATGCGTAAGTTTCTTGAGCAGGCTCTTGCGGCAGAAGTGGACCGGCGCAACCAACAGCTTGCTGAGAGTGGGAAAGAATCGGCCCTCAGTTGGCAAAAGGTTCTGGCGCAGCTTCTGAACGCGGCCGTGCGCGACGGAATGCCCATGCACGCCATGTCGGCGAAACTGAAACCGGCCGCGACGTTCCGCGAGATGAACCGCCAGGCACTCAACAGCGAAATCGCATTTCTGCATACTTTGAATGCCTGCTCTGCGTTGACAAAAACGCGAAGTCGTATTCCCGCTCTCGAACAGGAACCACAAGACTGGATGGGTGGACGCTGGTTCCGACCGATGCAAGGGTTGGGCTATTACTTCCTCAGTCTTCAGACTGTGGACTGGTCCGACCGGTCGCTCGCCCTGATTTCCCTACCCCATGCGGAACTGTCCGAGGCAAATCTGCGCGGTGCGGTTCTGTCAAGGACGAACCTGCGATCCACGAATTTGTCCAAGGCGAACCTGCTCGCGGCGAACCTACACCTCACATATGCGATAGAGGCAAATCTGAGCGGCGGGAATCTAAACAACGCGTTCCTGGCAGGGGCGAACCTGGGCGGGGCGAACCTGAGCGGGGCGAACCTGAGCTGGGCGAACCTGAGCTGGGCGAACCTGAGCTGGGCGAACCTGAGCGGGGCGGACCTGAGCGGGGCGAACCTGAGTGACGCCGTTGGACTGACGGCCGAGCAACTTCAGGCAACCATTGGAGACCCCGCCACGATGCCCGACCGCGAGCCGCCGAAGAAGAACTGGCGCACGGCGAAGCCCCGCACCCGCAAGAAGACCGGCCCGCCGACACCCCACGCCAGCGCCCCAACGCCTACCAACCCCGACCCGCCTCCGCCAGCCGAGACATAGCCCGCTGCGGCTACCACTTCAGCTTTTGCTGCACGACATCCACCCCCAGCGCCACGAAGCGCGAGCGCATCTCTGCAGCGCGTGGAGGGTCGATCACCGCGGCAAGGAGAATGGCGTTGGCGACGGCGATGGCAGTCAGATCGTCGCGCGGAGGAGCGGCCGGCAAATGCGGCGGAGACAGACTGCCACCAGACCAAAAGGCCGCGTCTGCGAGACAGCCCGGCGCGGTGTCATGCCCGACCGCTTCGGCCGGGGCTTCACACGCACGTCGATTCGCCTCCGAGGGATCCTTCACCCATCCTTCGGCGGAGGTCATTGCCTTTGCGGCTTCCGGTGTGGGTTTTGGTACGGCGCTGCGCACGCACACGAGTGCCCACCACACGGCTTCCCGCTTCGGCAACGCCGCGGCCAGAAAGCGGATCGCGTCTTCCGCCAGAGGCGGATGTGATGCGAGGATATCGAAGAACTGACGGACGGTGTATGTGGGTGTGAGCAGCGCCTTCGCGGCCTCGGAGAGCGGAAGCGGCCTGGCGAGTTCGGCGGCAAGCCGGGCCGGTCGGCCCGGCGTGGCGGGTGTAGTCATACGGCACCTCGCAAGTAGTCTTTCAGTAGTAGTAGGCCGCAGGCCGGGGCTCCGTGTGCCGTGAAAGGCAACGGCACACGGAGTGTGCCTACTACTTTAGCCTTCATCGCCGCACGGTGCGCAAGTTCGGCATCTCGTCGGCGAACTTGTCGGCCGCATCGCCCGTCACCTTGGTGCCGACCACGTTCAACGACCGCAGCCCGTCCAAATTCTTGAGTTCCTGCAGTCCTTTATCGGTGAGGTTCGTCTTGCCGAGGTAAAGCGCCTGCAGGCGTTCCAGCATCTTCACACTCGCCATGCCCTTGTCGCTCACGCGCGCGTTATCGGAAATATCGAGCGATTCCAGCAGTGTGAGCTTCGCCAACTCCTCGAGCGCCGTGTCGGTTAATCCAGAGCTGGCAAGATAGAGTTTGCGAAGTTCCTTGCACTCCGCAATTGCTTTCGCGCGAGCTACTGTCATCTCCGACTTGCCAAATATCAACCGTTGCAGATACGGCAATTCCTTGAGTGCCGCCAAGCCCTTCTCGGTACATCGCGTGGCATCGAACACGTCGAGCGCGCCAATTTGCGGAGCCTTCTTCAGGTTCATGAGCACGCCGTCGGTCGCGGACTCGAACTTGGCAGACACACGTGCCGATTCCGACAACTTCGGATCGATCTCGGCCTTTCCTCCGGCCTTCATGACCAGTTCAATCGCCTTCCTCTCGTCAGCCGTGGGGGAGGTATCCTTGGGCTGCGCGAATGAGAAGGCCATGAAACCCAGGGCGAACAGTCCAGCGAGGGTAAAACGCACGAGGTGCTCTCCGTCGGCAGTGGAGGGGGAGGGAGGGGGATTTTACGAATTAGATCCCCAGTTGGCGGGAGAAGTTCCGTCACTGTCTGTTTTCAGTTTCAACAGAGCATTTTGCCGAAGGATCGCCCATGTAAATTTGGCCAATCCCGACTGACAGAATCCTGATCCACTCGGTTCGATTGTTCTGCCCCGCTCAATCGCGATCGGCCAGCGAGCACACGTTCGCAGTGCTCGTGCAGCTTGTGTCAGGAGTCAGTAACAGTTCTCGGAATCGTCTGTTCCACGTTGTTTCCCAGCGCGGTATCGTAGAGCGATTTGCGTTTGGTCCGTTCACAATTCCGAGGTCTGCCATGCGTTTCCCCGGCCGTGCCGCGTTGTTCGGGCTATTGGTGGGTCTTTCGATCGCGCTCTCCGCGTCAGCTGCCGAGCCACCAACCTCACTGTTGAAGCCGGTTACGCCCGCGGGCGGGCAAGTCCGCGTCCGGCTTCCGGTCACGCCCGGTTTCCCCAAGTGCATGTCGTTTCCCGCCCAGGTGCCCAACGGCAAAAAGAAGAGCGAACTGATCAAAGTGACCGTCGCGCTCGATACGCTGCCCGGCACGTCGTACATCATGTCGAAAAAGCTGGAGGCCTTGGGCTACGAAGTGCCCAACAGTAAGGAATTCCTGCTGCCGGAGCTGGTCATCCGCGCCGGTCAGATCTCGCCGAAACTGCCGAAAGGCCACGATACTGCCATCCGGCTCACCAACATCAAACTCACTGTGATCGAGACTCCAGCCGGTTCCGACAACAACGTCTACGACAGCGACCTGAGCGTGTCTTCGGCCGCACTCTATCAAGGAGCCGAACGGACTCTGATGCCCCGGGTGTCATTCGGCGACAAGTTCCTGGAAATGAATGTACCTACGGCCATTATCAAACGGCCCGGCACCAGCGAAACAATGATCCCGGAAGTGACGGTGAGTATGAACGACAAACTCACTCCTGCCGTTGGGCCGATGGTGGTACACAATGGGTTGTCGGTGTTCGCCTACGCCGCAGTGAATGGACAGACGACGTTCAAGAAGCCCGACGGTACTATCGCTCCGGTCAACGCTACGGTGTCATCCGTCACCACCGCTCCCAGCGGCGTGCTGGTCACGGTTGGCTTGGTCCGTGGGTGCGACGTCCTGTTGGACCCGCCTCCCCCCGGCGCGACCATCGCCAGTACCGGCAAGCTCAAGGAGTTTCGGCTGGGCCTCATGACTGGCCCCGGATTGAAAGTGCAAAAGGATATCGTCATCAAGGATTTGCCGGTGGTCGTGGATCACAGCCAGTCCGAAGGATATGTCCTGCTCGGACAGAAGTTCATGGACACATACTTTGTGGACGGCGTTTATGCAGCGGATGCGACGGGTTGGAAGCTCCACGGCCGCGTCGATCCACAACTTCTAGCCGACATCAAGACGCGGCCGAAACAGAAGTAATCGGGCAGGCCGTCTAAGCGGGTGGACAAGTAGCGACTACCTCGCCTGTGCGCGAATCGCTTCGGCGGCTTTCTCGCACTGTTCGCGCGTTACGTCCAGGTGCGTGACAGCGCGAATCACGTTCTGCCCCAGGGCGGCGACGAGCACGCCGTTGGCTTTGAATCGCTCCGCAACCTGCTTGGCAGTGCCGTGTCGGGCATCAACTTCAAACCACACGAGATTCGTTTCGGCTTCCGGCGGGGTCAGAGTGAAGCCGGGGACTTCTTCCACCGCTTTTGCAATGATCGCTGCGTTCGCGTGATCCTCGGCGAGCCGGTGGATATTGTGCTCGAGCGCGTAATGACACGCGGCGGCGAGATAGCCCACTTGCCGCATTGCGCCGCCAAAGAGCTTACGAATACGCCGACCGTAGGCAATCAAGTCTCTTGGGCCGAGCAGCATGGAACCGGCTGGTGTGCCCAACCCCTTACTGAAGCACACCGCGACCGTATCAAACATGTTCCCCCACCCCTCCGCCGACACACCTGTTTTCACGATGGCGTTCCAGATACGCGCGCCGTCGAGGTGCATGGCGAGGCCATGGTGTCGGGCCCAGCGGGAAATCGAGTTGATCGCATCGGGAGAATAAACGGTACCGCCACCGCGATTGTGCGTGTTCTCCAGGCAGACCAACCGCGTGCGGACGGCATGCATATCGTCTGGGCGAATCTTGTTGGCCAGGTCGCCATCGCCGAGCAACCCGTTTCGCGTTCGGCTGTCGATGGGTCGGCATGTGACGCCGCTGAGTGCTGCGGGTCCCCCGGCTTCCCACAAATAGATGTGACTGGTGCTTTCGAGCAGGATTTCGTCTTGCGGTCGGCAGTGAACGCGTACCGCGATCTGGTTTGCCATCGTCCCGGTGGGGACGAAGAGACCGGCTTCCTTCCCGAACAGTGCGGCGGTGCGGCGTTCGAGTTCGTTGACGGTGGGATCTTCGCCAAACACATCGTCGCCGACTTCCGCCGCCATCATCGCGGCCAGCATCCCCGGCGTCGGTTTCGTTACAGTGTCGCTGCGTAGGTCGATCATAGTTGAGAAGCCAGAGGACAGAGAGAAGAGAGAAGAGAGAAGAGGACAGAGGACAGAGGACAGAAGACAGAAGACAGAAGACAGAAGACAGAAGACAGAGGACAGAACCGCACCGGTTAACGCAGATAGCGCAGAGCAGATCACATTAGGTTTCTGTCTTCTGATCTCTGTCTTCTGCTCTCTGCTCTCTGCTCTCTGTCTTCTGTCCTCTGCTCTCTGCTCTCTGATTTTTACGGTTCTTTCTTCTCTTCGGTCTGCCGGTTTTCCAGGTACCAGCGCGTGTCGATCTTTTTGAAGTACAATGTGCGGCCCTTGATGTCCGGGTGAGTGGCAGCTCCAGCCGGGGCAGCATCGACGAACGACCCACCACGAAGAAATCGCCGGAAATCCTTCAGCACCTGTGGGTCATCGGCTAACTTCTGTTGGATGTCTTTGAGAAGTTGTTTGAAGGCATACTCGCGAGCTTTGAGAGCTGCCATCTCGCGGAATGCTTTTGGGTCGAGCGGGACGCGATTCTCCGGCGTGACCTTGTTCGGATTGGCGCGCTGATAGTCGCGGAGTCGGGCCAGTTCCAGTTCGGTGCCGCCCTCGAAAAGCTTTGTCCGCTCGGCGACCGCGTCATCCACGAATTTCGGGTCGAGCAACTGCGCAACGAGGTATGCGTAGTCGGCAGTTTCGATGGCCGCGACAGCGGATTTCAGCACTTCTTTCGGTGAGGTTTGCGGATACTGCTTCAACCGCGGCTTGATGTTGTATCGCGGTTCCGGCTCCTTCGGGGGCTGCGCGGCAATGAGCCCGGTCACACCGAACAGCAGCACAACGGCGAACGCGATTCGCATCGCGGATTCCTCCGGGAACGATGATGTTTTACTCTACCCGCGCCGCATCGCTCACTCCATCCCGGCGAGGAAGAAATACAGAAAGAGAATGGCCGCAAAAATGCACAAAAAGCACAAAAGAAAACAGAAGCACAGGAAACCGAAGACAACAGGGAGGCAGCGACTCTGTCGGGTGCCTGCTCTCTAATTGCTCTTCTCTGATCTTCTGCTTTCTTTTGTGCTTTTTGTGCTTTTTTGTGGCTACTCTCGGTCTTTTGATGTTTCTCCGCCTTTGTGGCGCAAGCGATACAATAACCAGCATGGCAGGTAATACATTCGGCAAATTGTTCCGGGTCACCACGGCGGGCGTCAGTCACGGGCCGGGTTACGTGTGTATCATCGACGGTTGCCCGGCGGGGTTGGAACTGTCGGTGGACGATCTTCTGCCCGACTTGCGCCGTCGGCGACCCGGTCAGAGCAAACTGACCACTCAGCGCGACGAAGCGGACGTGCCGGAAATCTGGTCTGGGGTGTTTGAGGGGAAGACCGACGGTACGCCGATTGGCATTCTCTTCCGCAATAGCGACCAGCGCAGCGGCGACTATGGCGATATCAAGGACAAGTACCGCCCCGGACACGCCGACTTCACGTTCGACGCGAAGTATGGCTTTCGCGATTATCGCGGCGGCGGGCGGAGCAGTGCCCGTGAAACAGTCTGTCGCGTTGCGGCGGGGGCTGTGGCGAAAAAGTTACTTGCGCGTGAGGGAATTCGTGTTCTCGGTTATGTGAAGCAAGTGGGCGAGGTGATCGCGGATGTGCCTGATCCCGCCGCGGTGACGCTGGAACAAGTGGAAGCAACGCCGGTCCGTTGCCCCGTACCCGGAGCGGCGGAACGCATGATCGCACTCATCGACACCGTGCGCAAGGATTGCGATTCGATCGGCGGCGTGTGTGAATTGGTGGCAGTGGGCGTGCCGCCGGGGCTCGGTGAGCCAATTTTCGATAAACTCAAAGCCGATTTGGGCAAGGCGTTACTTTCGCTGCCAGCGGTGCTGGGTTTCGAGTATGGAGCCGGCTTCGCCGTGGCGAACATGCGCGGCAGCGCGAACAATGACATCTTCACACCAACGCCGACGGAACCGCACGAGTCACCGGTCGCCGCGGATGCCGCCGACTGCAACGCGACTGCGTGGGAGCCGCACCATCCTCCCCGCGTCCAGACCGAAACCAACCGACATGGCGGAATGCTCGGTGGCATTTCCAGTGGAATGCCGATTGTGTGCCGCGTGGCGATCAAGCCGACAAGCAGTATTCCCCGCTCGCAACGTACCGTCACGCGGAGCGGTGAACCGACGGAAATTCTCGTGAAGGGGCGGCACGACCCGTGCCTCCTTCCGCGCTTCGTGCCGATGGGCGAAGCGATGGTTGCGCTGGTGTTGGTCGATCATCTCTTGCGCAGCCGTGTGAGCAGACTGAACGAATTCCCTGGCGATTAAGGCGGGATTTGCTTGGCGACTCGCAGGTCGCGTGAGCCGTTTAACCCAAATTGCGTGAAGTTCCCCTCTCCTCGATTCCGATGGACCTTGCAGCCCTTACTGCATCCAGCGCAGCTTCCGTCTCTTGTGCAGCGGTCCTCTGGCCGCTGATGCCCCTCGTCATCCCTGCCTTCCCCCTCAGCGCTCTATGGCCGCGGAACTCTTTTCCTCGCTCGTCGAGAAATGGTTCGCGAAGCGGATCCTCGCGTCTGTCGTGTTGATTCAGTTTTTCCTCTTCGGAATCACGATTCACGCTGATTGTCGCTCGCTCGGTTCGCCGGGCCGTTGGAGCCACCCACAGGTCAACGGATCGGTAATTGGTATCCTCGATAGCCACGGCTACTACGCCTGGCTGCGGTCGCCTCTGATCGATGGCGATTGGGACTTCACGAACGAGTACCAGTTCTACCAGGCAAGCCATCCAGCCGAGACTCTGCTGGCCACTCGGACCCGGACGGGTCGCCCGCCCAACCACTGGTCGATTGGGCCCGCGCTCGTGTGGTCCGTGGCAGTGATCCCGGTTCACGAAATCCTGCCTGGCGGCGGAGAGGAGCCACGCGGGTTCGCAGCGCCCTACAACCTGGCGATCGGAACGGTTACCTTCGCGCTATCCCTGGCGACGCTCCTGTTCCTGTACAAGATTGCCCGCATGTTCGCTCCGCCAGTCCCGGCCGCCGCGGCTGCGGCCGTTGCGCTTCTGGGCACGCCGATTATCGCCTATGGCACCGTTTCGGTGGGGATGGCGCACGGTCCGGCGTCGGCCGCGCTGGCGGGCTACGTTTGGGTTTGGCTATACACCTTCGGTAGTACGCGGCCGGGTCGTTGGTTCATCGTGGGGCTGCTGCTTGGCATCGTCTGCCTCATGCGGTGGCAGTTGGCGACATTCGCCATTCTGCCGGCGCTGGAGATGGTTTGGCTCGTGCGTCGGGATTGGAAGAGATCGGGGCGATTTCTTGCGCTGGCCACTCTCGCGGCCAGCGGATCGGTGATCGGTTTCGTTCCTCAAATGGTCGCTTGGTCGGTTGTGTACGGCCGTCCGCTTCTGAATCCCCATTACACGAAACCCGACTGGACAGCCCCCGAATTCTGGCGGGTGTTGGCGTCTGGCGATCGAAGCCTGTTCTACTGGACACCCGCAGCGCTGTTCGGGGTAATTGGGCTCTTCGTTGCATCCCGGCCCCAGCGCTCCGGCTCCGCTCAAAGCCGTATTCTCCTTGCTGCTGTCGCGATACAGATTTACATGATTGCTGTCGCTCTCACGGATCGCAGCATTCATTTGGGCTATGCATTTGGATTCCGGTTCCTCACGGAGACCTGCGTGGTTCTGGGCGTTGGCCTTGCGGTCTTGCTTCGCAAGGCTGCTCCCAGGTGGCCAGTTCTTCTGGCATCCGTTTGCGGCGCGGCCGTGAGTTGGAATCTGCTCCTGGTGGGGGTTTACAATCGCTGTGTTTCAGGAGTTGAGGACGGTCCGGCGGCGCTAGTGGGCGGAGTGGGTCGCTATATCGTTCGCCGGCCGTTCGATGCCTCTCTCTTTACTGCTCTGGCGATGGTCCTCGCGTTCCGATTCTGGCGGGGATTCCTCTCGTGTACAGACGCGTCAGAAACGCCGGTTGTGCCAGTGGGGCGATGGGGATTGGCCGGAGTGATGGGTCAACTCGTTTCCCGCTGTCGTCGCATGTTTACGCATTAGGAAGGTTCGCGGTATACTCCAGGCTGGCGGCTTGCTCGCCATCACCAACCGGAGGAACCGCGATGAGAGAAGTATTGGCGGTCAGCTTCGTCGCTCTCGCACTCGCTGCTTGCGCATGGGTATCATCGCTTGCCGTTCCCGCTTCAGCACAGGAACCTCCCAAAGAGCCTGCAGTTCCTCCAAAAGCGCCGCCCAAGGCCGATCCGCTACCCGAGAAGAACACCGATCCGGTTGAGGGTGGCTATACGGTCGCCTCTGGCGAGCGCGACGGGATGCCGATCCCACCGGAGGAATTGAAGGATGCGCTTGTCCGTTTCAGTCTCGGTGAAGTCACCGGGACATACAAGAATCTGCTCTACTTCCTGGCGGACACATACAGCGTCGACATTACGAAGACACCGTGGAAGATCGAAATGAAGAGCATCATTCCGCCCGGAGTGACAAACAAGGCTCTCTGGAAGCAGCAAACCGTCACCGGGCTGATCAAGAAAGAACGAGGCTACGTCACTCTGATCTATTCACTGCCGGGATTTCCCGCCCCAACGGAGTTCAAGACAAAGCAGGGGCAGGTCATGTATGTGCTCCAGGGCTTTTATCTCGGCGAACAACCGCCAAACAAGTTCGCGAATTTGCCGTGAAGGCCGACGAAACCTTTCACTCAATTGCGCGAGGACGAACGCCGTCAGGTCACGCCAAGCTCTCCGCGCACTCTGAGCGCAATTCCTCGCAGGTGGTGGCGCATGTAGTCCTGATCGCCCCACTCCATTTGCGCGAGGAGTTGTTCGAGGAACTGTTCGAACACGTGCCCCTTTTGCGCTTCGTAGGCATCGAAGATTCCAAACAGCAGACGGAGGATGTGGTCGCCCAAACTCCCGACCCACCACGCTCCCGGCGTGTAGCTTCCGCCACTGTTCTTGTTCACGCGCATAGAGGCAGCGGCCTGCGGGATGTAATCGAATCGCTCCTCTTCCACCAAGCCGCACCGCGGGCACGGCACATCCGCGTCATAGGGGATGTAGTACGCTTTGCAACTCGGGCATTCGTGTGAGTAAACGACGTGCATTGTCATGATGTGTCCTCTTGATGGTGATTTGGCTGGCTCACCAACCCAACGACAGACCACTGCGGGAGAAGGTTCGGACTCAGCGAACCGGCTGCGAGAGTAGTCATCACGCTCCACATGGAGCGTGATGACTACACTCCGATAGAGCCTTCCGCAATCACTTTTTGCTCGGGCTTCACAGTCCCGCGTGCGCCAGCGCAGTATCTTCAGCATGGACAGGCTCTGTTGAAACCTTGGGTCGGTTGTCACGGAGGTCGGTTCTTTCGGAGCGGTTTTCTCCAACGATCGCGACAACCTCCCAAGGTCACTCAAACAGAGCAACATGGACTCAGCGACCCCTGGAACCACTCACGATGCCCCTTCCTCCTTCCGTTGAACTCATCAACCCCGCAGTGCGGCGTGGGCCGTTTCGCGTTGCGCTGTTCGACTTCGACGGCACGCTCTCGCTTATTCGCGAAGGTTGGCCCAAGGTCATGGTCGACCTGATGCTGAATCATCTTCGCGCTCAGAAGTTGATCCGCGAGCCGGAAGCCGAATGTACCGCGCATCTCGAACGCTTCGTGATGGCGCTCAACGGCCACCCCACGATCCGGCAAATGGAGCGTTTCGTGGAGGAAGTCGTTTCGCGTGGCGGCACACCGGCGGAACCGGCTGCGTATCTGCAAGAGTATCTCGAAGTGCTCATGGCGGTCGTGCGTGGGCGGTGGGAGACGCTCGCGGCGGGGCGGGCGAAACCGGAAGAGTGGGTGGTCCCCAATGCCCACGGCATTCTGCGGAATTTGCGCGAACGCGGCGTACCGCTGTTTGTCGCCAGCGGCACGGACTTCGCGCACGTTTCGCGCGAAGTGGAATTGCTGCACCTGACACCGTTCGTGAACGATCGCGTCTATGCTCCGAAGGATAACGACGCCACCTTTCGCAAGCGGCAGGTGATCGATCTTGCCCTTCGTGAACTTGGCCTTCCGGGTACGGAATTGCTCGGCTTCGGCGATGGCGTCGTTGAAACGCAAGAGGTGAAGCGAGCAGGCGGGGTGGCAGTGGGGGTGGCGAGCAGCGAAGCGGGCGTGCGCGGAGTACACGGTGCCAAGAGGGAAACTCTCATTGCCGCCGGAGCGGACATCATCATACCCGATTATGACCACGCCGCCGAGTTGCTCGCGTGGTTATGGGAAAACCCCGCAAAATCCGCATGACCGGTTTGAACGGAATTTATCTCACCTTTATCCCGAATTGCCGATAACACTGGTACGCGGTGGTCCGCATACCATGTGGGCGTCTGCGCCCTTTTGGCAACCGGGGACGACTTGTGACGGTTTCCCGCACAACACTGCTCGCGTGTTGCACTGCGCTTGCGCTGGTCGTGCTGGCTGGTTGCAAGACGCCTCCGGGTGTGAACCGGACACAGGTTTCGGAGTCGGTGGAATCGCGGTTCGGCCAACCCATTAGTCTCACGGGTCCGCGACCGAATCAGATCATTGTGCCGGAAAACTTGCAGCAGGGAGCACCGCTCAGCGAAGAACAAGCCGTTGTGCTGGCGCTGTGGAACAACGCACTGTTCCATGAACTGCTTGTCGAACTCGATCTCACAAAGGCCGATCTCGTGCAGGCCGGGCTCTTGCCGAACCCAGAGTTCGTGTACTATTGGCCCGCCGATAACAAGCCACTCAAGTACCTCATCGATTTCCCGATCGAATCGATCTGGCTTCGCCCGATGCGGATCAAAGCCACCGCCGCGGAGAACGAACGTGCTGCCGCGCGGGTCACGCAACTGGCGCTCGACCTCATTCGCGATACGCGAGTGGCGTACGCCGATTTGCAACTGGCGCACGATCGCGTGAAGGTGGCCGAACGTGCGGTGGAGTTGCGCGAAAACATTCTGAAACTGGCGGAATTGCGGCTGAAAGCCGGCGATGCGAGCCAACAGGACGTCTCCACCGCCCGCATCGACATGCTACAAGCCATGCAAGACCTTACGCGGCTCCGATATGATGTCACGATCATGGAAGAGCGGTTACGGAACTTCATCGGCCTTTCCGCAATGACAGTCGCGCTCGTACCGGAGAACGTGATGTTCGAAGCGCGGACTTCGCTCGAAGTTGAGCAACTGGTCGCCGAAGCCGTACAAACGCGGCCCGACGCAGTGTCGGCCGAACGTGCCGCTCGCGCCGCCGAGCATCGGTTGCGCATCGCCCGCCTCGGCTGGGTGCGATTCCTCGGTCTGGTCGACGCGACCAGCGGCCGCGCCTCCGGCCACGAGGTCAGCCCTGCCCTTCGTATGACCGTGCCGATCTTCAATCAGAATCAGGGTGGTATCTCGCGTGCGAAAGCCGAGTACGATCAACTCGAACGCCGTAGACTAACGGTACACAACCAGATTGTCCTTGATGTGCGAACTGCGTTTGCCCGGTACCGACAAGCTCGCGCCGAGTTGGATCTGTTGAAGAGCAAAACGCGGCCGGAAGTGGAAACCTCGATTCGTCGTGCCCAGGCCGCATTCGAGAAAGGCGGCGTGACCTACCTCCTCGTACTGGAAGGCAACCGCCAGTTGATCGATACGTATGTCCGCGAAGCGCAATTGTTCGCCGAGCTTCGCCGGTCCTGGGCCGAACTGGAACGAAGTGTGGGAAGACGGTTGAAGTAGGGCGGGACAAGACATTTCGTAGGGTGGGACAAGGCTTTGCGCAGTCCCGCCGAGTTTCTCAGCAAGAGGGTGGGACTGCGCAAAGCCTTGTCCCACCCTACCAGACAACACCCATGAGTTACCGCAGCGGATTACTCACAGGTATCATCAGCACCGCTCTTGTGGCCGGAGCGGCTGGTGCGGCGTGGTGGGCATTCGCCGCCAAAAAGAGCGACTCGGCAAAGTCCGACGCACACGGCACACCGGCGACCGTGCCCAAGCCATTCAAGGAAGATAGCGCCGCGACGGTCGTTCTCCCCGCGGATTCGGAAGCCAGACTGGCCCTGCGCACTTCACCGATTGTCCGCAAGCCGATGCCGCGAAAGCGCGTGTTCGGCGGCGAGGTCGTCCTTCCCCCGGGTCGCTCGATTATTGTTTCCGCCCCACTGGCCGGGACACTCAAACCATCCTCGGCTCCGATGGCTGGTCAGGTGGTCAAGGCAGGTAAACCCGTTCTTCAGTTGGTACCCGTGATTGACCCTGTGGGCCGGGCCAATCTGACGGCTGGCCGCGTGGACGCCGAGGGGCAGGTGAAGACGGCGGAAGAGCAGGTGAAGGTCGCCCGAATCACACTGGACCGCGCAAAAGAAGTGCTGGCGGGTGGCGCGGGTCGGCAACGCGATGTGGACGAAGCGACGGCGACGTTGAAGGTGGCCGAACAGACGCTCGCGGCCGCGAATGCCCGGCGCGATCTATTGGCGCGGGTACTGGGTGAACTCGATTCCGGTACAGCGACGCCCATCCCCATTGAAGCGCCCGCCGATGGCGTGCTGCGGAACGTCAATGCGCTGCCGGGGCAGACCGTCCCGAGCGGTGCGCCGTTGTTTGAGGTCGTGAACCTGGAAGTGGTGTGGATTCGCGTTCCGGTCTACGTGGGTGATCGCGAGGAGATCGCGGACAAGCCCGCTTCCATTGGGGGGCTGGGCGCTCCCGTGCGAAACGTTGGCCGACCGGCATTCCCGGTGCCCGCCCCCCCGGCCGCGAACCCCGCTGCCGGCACGGTGGATTTGTACTTCTACACGGTTAATCCCGATCTCAACAATGATCGCTGGGGCGCGGCGGTGGGGGCATTCGGTGGGATCGCGATTGCGCCGTTCGTCGGCACGCCGTTCAGTCCCGGCGAGCGAGTCGCGGTGTCGCTGACACTCAAGGAACCGGCGGAAGTGCTGACGGTGCCGTGGTCGGCGGTCGTGTATGACTACTTTGGCGGTGCGTGGGTGTATGTGAAGACGGCCGAGCGGACGTATTCGCGTCAGCGTGTGCTGGTGCGTTGCGTGATCGGCGAAACCGCCGTACTCGATGATGGCCCGCTTCCGGGTACACAGGTTGTGACCGCCGGAGCCGCCGAACTGTTCGGCGCAGAGACCGGGTTTAGTAAGTAACGTTCTTGGTTCGTAGTGGCCCGTGAAGCGGGTCACAACAAACATCCAACTCGCCCCAGCATCCCCCATGCTTTCATCACTGATTGCCAACTCGATCCGTCTGCGTGTCGTTGTTCTGGCGATGTGTGTGGTGCTGCTCATCGTCGGGTCGCGATCGGTCGAGCGTGCACCGCTGGACGTATTCCCGGAGTTCGCGCCGCCGCTCGTGGAAATCCAGACCGAAGCGCCCGGCCTTTCCACGGAAGAAGTCGAATCGCTCGTCACGATGCCCATTGAGAATGCGCTTAACGGCACGCCACACGTCAAGATCGTCCGGTCGAAGTCGGTACTCGGTCTGTCGCAAGTGGTTCTCGTTCTCGAAGAAGGAACCGACCCGCTGAAGGTCCGGCAAATCGTTCAGGAACGAGTGACCACGGAATCACGCCGACTCCCCACCGTTGCCAATCAGCCGATCATCCTTCAACCGCTCTCCTCCACCAGCCGCGTGATGAAGATCGGCATCTGGTCGGACGTACTCACGCAGCGGGATCTGACGGAAGTCGTGATGTGGACGGTGCGGCCCAAGCTCATGTCGGTACCGGGTGTCGCGAACGTGGCGGTCTGGGGTCAACGCGACAAACAGTTTCAGGTGATCGTGGATCCCGACGAGCTGCGGGCCAACGGTGTCACGCTGGACATGGTTTCGCGTGCGACGGGCGATGCAGTTGCACTGGAGGGCGGCGGATTCGTGGATACGCCGAACCAGCGGCTTGCGGTGCGGCATGCACAATTCGTTCGCGAGCCGGCCGATCTGGAACGCACCATTGTGGATATGCGCGGAGGAGGATCGGTTCGCCTGAGTGACGTGGCAAAAGTGAAGTTCGGTTCGCCGCCAGCCATCGGCGACGCGATCATCAACGACCGGCCGGGGATCTTGCTCATCGTCGAGAAGCAGCGGGAAGCCAACACTCTTGAGCTGACGCGCAATGTCGAAGCGGCCGTTGAATCGCTCCGGCCGGGGCTGAAGGATGTCGAGATCGACACGACCATTTTCCGTCCGGCGACCTTCATCGAGCGGGCCCTCGACAATCTCAAACATGCCCTGACGATTGGCTGCATCCTCGTTGCGGTGATCCTCATTGTGTTTCTCTTCGACTGGCGCACGGCGGTCATCAGCCTCACCGCGATTCCCCTTTCGCTGGTCGCGGCACTCATGGTCTTCGCTTACTCGGGCGCAACCATCAACACAATGGTGCTGGCGGGCCTCGTCATTGCACTTGGGGAAGTGGTGGATGATGCGATCATCGACGTCGAGAACATCAGCCGAAGATTGCGGCTGGTCTCCGCCAGCCAGGGCCGCCCGCCCTCGGCGTTCAGCATTGTGTTGAATGCCTCGCTCGAGGTCCGCTCCGCGGTGGTGTATGCGAGTTTGATTGTCGTACTCGTGTTCATGCCGGTATTCTTTCTCGATGGGTTGTCCGGTTCGTTCTTCCGCCCGCTGGCGCTTGCGTATGTCGTCGCCATTTCCGCATCGCTGTTCGTCGCGCTCACCGTTACGCCAGCACTGTCGTATATGCTGCTTACAGGTCGGCGTCAGCACGAACACGATCCGCCGCTGACGTGGCTCCTCAAACGCGGGTATCGAGTCGTGCTGCCGGTGTTTGTCGCCCGCCCCTGGCAGTGTCTGGCGGCTCTTGTGCTGGCGTTCGTTGTGACGGGAGTTGCTGCATCGAGGCTCGGTCAAGAGTTCCTGCCGAATTTCCAGGAAACCGATTTCCTCATGCACTTCGTGGAGAAGCCGGGCACCTCGGTGGAAGCGATGAACCGCGTCACTGCGGAAGCGAGCAAGCAACTTCGCACGCTGGAAGACCCGAACGGCAAGAAACTTGTTCGCAATTTCGGTTCGCACATTGGCCGTGCCGAAGTGGCGGATGAGCCGGTCGGCCCGAATTTCACTGAACTGTGGATCAGCATCCCCTCCGATGTGGACTACGAGCCGTCGGTGAAGAAGATCGCCGACGTTGTGTACTCATATCCCGGTCTTTATCGCGACCTGCTGACCTACTTGCGCGAACGCATCAAGGAAGTCCTCACCGGCGCAAGCGCGACGATCGTAGTGCGGCTCTATGGCCCCGACACCGCGACGCTTCGCGCCAAGGCCAAAGACGTGGAAGCCGCCATGAAGGACATTCCGGGAGTCACCAACCTAAAGGTGGAACCACAGGTGCTCGTGGCTCAGATCGACATCCGGCCGCGGCCGGATGATCTTGCGAAGTTTGGGCTCACTGCGGGGCACGTCCGCCGGGTTTCCACCATGCTCCTGAGAGGGCAAAAGGTGGGCGAGGTGTTTGAGGGGCAGAAGAAATTCGATGTGATGGTCTGGGGTCAACCACACCTTCGCACCGATCTGCGTGCCGTGCAGGAGTTACCCATCGACCTGCAAAACGGCACGCAGGTGCGGTTGAAGGACGTGGCCGATGTGCGAATCGTTTCCGCCCCGAACGAAATCCGCCGCGAGAACGCCAGTCGGCGGCTCGACGTGACGTGTAACGTCTCGGGTCGCGATCTCGGTTCGGTGGCCCGCGAGGTGGAACAGAAAGTCCGCCAGATTCCGTTCGAACGCGAGTATCACCCGGAGTTTCTTGGCGAGTTCGCCGCGCGGCAGGAATCGACACGAAAGCTCTACGCACTCGCGGGGCTGGCTCTCCTGGGTATCGTGCTGTTGCTCTATGTCGATTTCCAGACCTGGCGGCCCACACTTCTGGTCGCGCTTACCATTCCGTTCGCGCTCGTCGGCGGAGTGTTTGCCGTCATGTTCACCACGGGTGTGGTCTCGCTAGGCTCAATGGTCGGCTTTGTGACGGTGTTGGGCATTGCCGCACGCAATGGCATCATGATGGTGAGCCACTTCCGGCATCTGGAAGCCGAAGAAGGTATGCCGTTTGGCTTGGGGCTTGTCCTTCGCGGGGCGGAGGAGCGGCTTGCGCCGATCCTCATGACCGCCTTGGCCACGGGCCTGGCTTTGCTTCCGCTCGCCATCACCGGGAACAAGCCGGGGCAGGAGATCGAGTATCCCCTGGCGGTCGTGATTCTTGGCGGGCTTATCACTTCAACACTTTTGAACCTGTTCTTGCTACCACCGTTGTACGCACTCTTCGGCCAATCAGTGGGGAAGGGGGAGGAGTACGATTCACCCACAGTGACCACGGTGGAGGCAAACGGCGCGGTGGAGGGGAATGGGGCAATGGAGGCGAACGGCGCTGGTGTGGCGAACGGCGCGGCATAAGCCCGCCGTTCGCCATACCGGCGCCGTTCGCCAGCCGCTTTCCGTCAAGCAGCGAAGACTCTGCCGACGATAACGGATGTGTGGAAACTCGCACCGCGAGATCCGGGAAGCGCAGCCGGGGGCGGTTCGCTGCTATCCGCCTCATCGCGTTCGTTGCCGCGCTCATATTCACAGGTTGCTCTAGCAGCCATCTTCTTCGCGCCACGTGCCCCACGCCGCCCGACCCTCAACTCGCCGCCGAAACGCCCGCGCCTTCGGCCGCGTATCAAGTCGGTTGTCCTGATGTCCTCGAAGTGAGCTTCGCGGATCATCCCGAATGGGACGCGGTCGCCGTGGTGGACGTGGACGGTCGATTGCCGCTCGAACAGCCGGGCAATCCGCGCGTCGATGGCCGTACCCTTGAGCAGATTCGCACGGACCTTGCCGAACTGGCGAACTGTTCGCCGGAGCGTGTGAACGTATCGTTGGCTGCTCCACGCAGTGCACGCGTGGTGGTCTACGGCCCGGTGCGCGGACGGGCGCGGGTGGTGCCGTATCAGGGACCGGAACCGGTCATTGATTTCCTGAAGCGCGTGGGGGGGCTTCCCCCCGGCTCGAAGTTGAATCAAGTGTATGTGATTCGGCCGAACGTGGCCGTGGCAGCGCCACCGCAGGTGTTTCGCGTCCAAGTGGCCAGGGTGTTGGCGGACGGCGACAACCGCACCAACATCACACTGTTGCCGGACGATCAGGTGTATATCGGTGAAACGAAGCAATCGAGTTTGTCGCGACTCATGCCAAGCTGGCTCGGGACCGTATACCGGCGTGTGACGGGATTGTTACCGGATGAGTGGTGGCCGTTCTCGCTGATGCTCAAACCACTGGAATTGGTGCCGGGAACGTTGTTTGGAAAGTAAGCGCATCTCGGCGCAGCGCCTACTTCTTGCGTAACCGCGCCCAGTAGCCGCCATCGGATGGCTGACCAGGCGCTGCGTGGTGTTCCACCTCAAGACTGACGCCACGCATCCCTCGACACACGGCTTTGACCACGCCTTCATTCTCATCTGGCTCGATGCTGCACGTCGAATAGACCACCGCGCTGCCCGGTTTCACGCGAACAAGAGCTTCAATCAGCAGACGCGTTTGCAGGCGAACCAAATGCTCGAACTCGTTCGGCTTAAGCCGCCACCGCACCTCCGGCCGCCGACCGATCACACCGGTATTACTGCACGGCACATCAACGAGCGCCACGTCGAAAGGTCCAGACGGGATCTCGCCATCTTCCTTCAACAACACTGTCTCCACCCCTTTAACGCCCAATCGCTGACACAGCGTGGTCACTGTTTCGAGCCGTTTGGCGTCGATGTCGCAGGCCGTGATGCGGCCGCGATTGTCCATCAGTTCCGCAAGGTGGGTTGTCTTGCCGCCAGGTGCGGCACAGAGATCGAGAACGTGCATTCCCGGTCGTACCTCCAGTGCACTGGCGACAAACATGGACGAATGATCCTGAACCGCGAAGTCGCCTTCGGCAAAACCCGGCAGTTCACGAACATTGTGATGCTCCACCAATCGCAATGACTGCGGGTGGGCACCGGGTTCGGCTTCGATGAGGTTGGCGGCCAGTTGAATGCGATAGGCTTCGCGGCTGGTGCGCAGTTTGTTCACGCGAATCCACAGCGGCGGCGGGGCATTGAACCAGAAGCCAAGTCGAGTGCATTCGTCCGGGCCGTAACGTGCCAGCCAGCGATTCGCGAGCCAGCGCGGGAACGAGAACGCTGTTGTGAAATACGCGGCGGGTTCGCTGGCGGGGTCGGGAAGAAGCGGCTGTGTGAGGCGGCGGTAACTGTGGCGAACCCCGCCCGCAAGGGCGGGAGGTGGAGTCTGTGACCCGCCGCCCTCGCGGGCGGGGTTCGCCAAGTCCATTGGCACCACATCGCTGGCGACCTGCTCCGTGAACTCGTCCGTCACCACCTCCGCGACGCGACGGAGGACGCCATTCACGAAGCCTTTCGCCTTCAGCGCGCCGACGTAGTTCGCCAGTTCCACGGTTTCGTGGACGGCCGCGTGCTTGGGGACGTGCGTGAGGAATGTGAGTTGAAACGCGCCGAGTCGGAGTAGATCCCATACCCGCGGTTGAACCGCGTGGAGTGGAATCTGAATGAATGGCTTCAGAATCGCGTCGAGCGTCCCACTGCGGCGAATGACGCCGAACACCAGTTGGGTGACGAATCGCCGATCCTGCGGCGAAAGCTGTGCACTCGTGAGTGCGTCATCGACGAGTTCCGCCGCGAAGCCATCGCGCGACCGCGAGCGGTTCAGCACATCGACTGCAACTTGCCGGGCTGTCGTCATGACAGCACTTCCGGACCGAACCGCACGCCTTCAACGACGGGGTAGCCGCGTAGGAACTCCTCCGCGGTCATCTTCTTCTTCCCCGCGGGTTGAAGTTCGCTAATCCCAACGCCAAACTCATCACCCGTTTTCACGATGACAAGATGAGGGTGAAGATGAGCAGCGACAACCAATGTCCCGGATGGAACATTCGCAACTGGAACCGGAGAAGTCGATGCCTTGCTCACAATCACCCGCATCGGTTCTTTGCCCGGTCGATGGAAGAACGTGTATGCCGTGGGCCAGGGCTGCATTGCGCGCACGAATCGCTCGATATAGCCGGCCGGCTTCGTCCAGTCGATGAGTCCGAACTCCTTCTTGATCTTCGGGGCTTTCGTTACGAGCGCGGGGTCTTGCTTTCGCCCCTCGACCGGCTCCCCAGACTCGTACTTGCGTGCGGCTTCCACAGCCAGTTTTGCGCCCAAGGTCGCAAGGCGAGCTTCGAGAGCGCCGGTGGTGTCGGTGGGGAGAATGTCGAGCGATTCTTGCAGGATCATGTCGCCGGAATCGAGGCCCGGGGTCACTTTGATGATCGTGACGCCGGTCTGCGATTCACCGTGGAGAATGGCATACGCCACCGGAGCCGCACCGCGATACTTCGGCAGCAGCGACGCGTGAACGTTGATCGTGCCGCGGGTGGGGACCGAAAGGACATCCTTCGAGAGAATCTGACCGTAGGCGGCCACGACGAGCAAGTCCGGCCGCATGTTCCGCAGCAACTCCACGCCTTCCGGCGTATTGATGCTTTCCGGCTGCGTAACGGGCACGTTTGCGGCGCGGGCAATGTTCGCCATACCTTTGCCGGTCTGTCGCGTACTGCCGCGCTTGTTGCCGGCGTCGCGCTCGGGCTGTGTGACCAGCCCGACTACCTCGCCGCCGAACGATGCGAGTAACGCCTCGAAGGTCGGTTCGGCGAACGTCCCCGTTCCCATCATCACGATTCGCATTCAGATATCATCTCGAAGAGGATTAACCACAGAGGCACAAAGACAGAGAAAACAGGTGAGAATCGCTTGAAATCTGCTCTGAGTCTTCTCTGTGTCTCTGTGTCTATGTGGTTAGAAATGCCGCCTCACAGCTTCGCATCCAGTCCCGCTGGTAGCTCGCCCTTTTTCTTGGCCTTCTCGAAGTCCGCGATGAACTTCTCCAAATCTTTCTGGCTGCGGTTCAGTCCGAGCGATCCCATGCGGTCGATGAAGAGCGTACCGGCGAGGTGATCGATTTCGTGCTGCCAGACCCGGGCAGGGAGGTCGTTGCAAACCATCTCGAATCTCTCGCCCTTGAGGTTGTACGCCAGCACCTTCACTGTCTTGTGCCGCCGGACATTCTGGTAGAGGCCGGGGAAACTCAGACAGCCTTCGCGGTCGCTGATCGTGCCGCCTTTCGATTCCACGATGACGGGATTGATGGCGACCAGTTCCGCGTCTTTGCGTTCAGGGTCGCCAGCGAAGTTCATGACGAGCAACTGGATGTCCAGCCCCACTTGTGGAGCGGCCAGGCCCAGCCCCTCGCTCTTGTACATCAACTCCAGCATCTCCGCGGCCGCCTTCAGGACGTCCGCGTCGAGGGCAACAATAGGCCGGGCCTGCACGCGGAGTGCGGGGTGGGGATAGTTCAGGATCTTCATGTGGCAGATAGCTTGATGGCTGGGGCGTTGGGCGAACGTCTTTGAATTATAGCAAGAAGTGGGCAAAGGGCGGCTTAACTGAGTAGCGTTAACGCATTTAGCCGTCGCTTACATTTCCGGCTCGTTAGCGCAACTTCAGTATCAAATCGAGCACCCAACAGCCCCGGACGTGCTGACCGGGTGTGCGGCAATGGGCCAGGATGTCTTCGTTGTCGCAACCGGCATCCTGAAGAGCATCGGCCAGAATGGGCATCGCGCCAAAGTCACCTCGCGCATAAATCTGCATGGCCATCGGGAGAACGGTGCTGGTTCGCCAGGCGGCGTCGAACGGAACGAACTCGTAGGGATTGCCGTACACTTCGCGAAGCAGTTCGAATGAATGCAGCTCAGGCGGTGCCCAGTGGAAGGAGGGTGTTTAGCTCGAACGACAGGTAAACCAGTCGGGCGAGGTTGCGCCATTCGTTTGGTGTCAGTCGTGGTGTGGGGGTGGGTTTGCCGGCGCTGTGGCGTGCCAGTTGCAGTTCGGCGGCAATATTCGCAGCAGCCAGCGCATCGGCCGCAGCCTGGAAATCCCTCGCATCGCCATCGGAGTGCATCAGATCCTCGGCAATGGCGACCACGCAAGCACGCAATGGCTCGTGTCTGATCGGCGATTCGGCTATGGTCTCGGCGAGCCCGACGAGGATGCGACAGACGTGTGGAAGCCGCTCCCACTGCCGTCGGGCACACGCCAGAAGGTACAGACGGGCCTGGCGCGTTTGCGGCCGCACGCTACCGAGCGTCCGTAGCGGGTGAAGTGAGCGGAGGAGAGCGAGCGGATTGTCACTCGTCTGCCAGAGTTCTCTTGCTTCTTCTTCTTCCATATTCACGCCGTGGGGAGAGAACACGAGCATTAACCGGCAGGGAGGTCCAGTTGCTTCCGCAAATCAGCCAGTTGGTTTTCGAGCGTCGCGACACGAGTCTTGAGCGTTTCAATCTCTCCAATTGCCACAGTGAGCCGGCTTTCCAGTTCCGCGGCGTTGGAACGCGATGCGGGCAAGTCCGTCGCCGAGACCGAAGCCGGTGCATGCGCGTGGTGCAATTTCAGCCGCTCAAGCTCTTCCGGTGGATGGAACCCGTGCGTGACCACCGCTCCTCGACGCTCGGGTTCGGTCAGGTAGATGACCAATCCGCGTTCCAGTAGTGGTTGGAGCACTTCGTCGAGCGTTTCGAGAGTGTCGATCGGCGCCATGCGGGATGCACGAACACGGAGATCACCCTTCGTTTGCGGTCCGCGAAGCAGCAACTCTGCCAAGACGGAGATTTCGAGAATCTTGCTCGTCCAGGTTGTGGAGACTTCGGGCCGGAAACGATCCGCACGCCCCATGATAACGCGCGTGATCAGTCCACGCCGCTGAAGTCCGCGTGCGGTTTCATCCACTTCTGCTTCGCTCAAGTCGAGAATCGGGTCGCGGTTCGACTTCTGATTGCAGCCAGTGATGAGTGCATTGAGCGTGAGTGGATCAGTATCCGCGGTTTTGGCGGTGCGTTGTTTCTCGATCAACACCCCAATAATTCGACGCTCGATCAGCGATAAGGGTTCCCATTTTGGGGGCGGAGGCGCGGGAATTGTCTCGGGCTTATTTGGCTCGGATGGTGGATTCACCTGCGACCCTTGCGGGTTGGGTACGCCTGAAGTCGCGTCCGCCGACATGACAACCGCTCCGGGAGAAAGAGCTGTGTTGAAATCCTCGGTTGAGGTTGTCGCAAGGTTCGTTTTTCAAGCAATTTCTCGACGCTCGCGACAACCTCAACCGAGGATTTCAACAGCCCAGTAGAAACGAGAAGCCCACGGATTCTTTCCGTGGGCTTCGTTTTACGAAGTCTGTTTTTTCAGAGTAGTAGACACACGCCGCGTGCCGTTCTACTTCGGGAACTTCGTCGGATCGCTCACCAGCGGATCGAGCGGATCGCCGTTGAGCGCTTTAAGGAACAGTACCAGATCGGCCTTCTCCTGCGGGGTCAGGTTGAGCTTGAGCGGAATGATCGGCTTCTTCGCTGGGCCGTACGTTTTCACGTTCGGATCGACCGGCTTACCCTCCGCGCGGGCCTTCACGTAAGCCGCTTCGGCCGCGGTGTCGCGCATCTTCTCGTCCAGCCATGGATTCACGTTTCCACCGCGGTCGTAGAAGTCCACAACTTCCTCCAGCGTCTTTTCCTCGCCGTCGTGCATGTACGGAGCCGTTTGCAACAATCCGCGCGTCCCCGGCGTCTTGAATGCGCCCACGAAAGCGATGTCCTTGTGCCCGGTCGGAAGCACGGTGAATCGTCCGAATTCGTCGAGCGGTAAGTCGCTGTCCTTCGTCGCCCCCACGCCGAGATTGTGGAAGGTGTGATCCGTAAATGTGTCGCCGGCGTGACAGTTGGAGCAGCGGGCCTTGTTGAAGAACAGATCCTGGCCTGCCAACAGGCGCTTGCCGTACTCGGCCGCCTTAGCCGCGTCCCTGTCGGCGTCCAACCCCAGGTCTTTCAGAGCAGGTCCCTTGGTCGCGAACTCGGCTTTCAGGGCGTTGGTGTAGTCATCGGCCTTCAGCACGAACTTACCGCTCTCCTCATCGATCACGCGCTGACGCATGATCGCCGCCGCTCGATCGTGCAGGCTGTTGCCGAGCAGAATGGTGCGTTCATAGGTGGCGATGGCCTTCGCGGCCGCATCGCGAGTTGGGGCGTGGCCGAACACCGCGAAGAAGGCTTTTACGAGTTCGGGGTTCGCTCGCATCCGCTCAACAGCTTCGGACCAGGGATCGGACTTGCCGCCGAACATCTCTTTTGGATTACCGACCGGTCCTTGCGACTGATCTTCCAGCGAACTCGCCCGGCCGTTCCAGAACTGAAAGCGGTTGTAGGCGGCGTTGAAGACGGTGGGGGCATTGATCGGCCCCTGGGCGCCGTTGATGCCAATGGAGACTTTATTGCCGTCGGCAAAGCCCTTTTTCGGCGAATGGCAGCTCGCGCACGCCACCGTGGCGTTAGTTGAGAGAATGGGATCGTAGTAGAGCTTCTTGCCGAGTATCCACTTCTCAGCGGTCATCGGATTTTCGGCTGGCACCGGCGGCGGTTGCGTGAGGCCCAGCGGTAACTTCAATTTCACGACTTTGCGCGTCACTTTCTGACCGGTTGCGGGGTCCACATCGTCCTGTGTACCGTCCGTCCAGAAACTCTTCAGCGTCTTCCATTCCGCCTGATTGGCGCTGACGAACACCATCGGCACGCGGTCCTTGAAGGGCGTCATCTTCGATTCGTCCGGCAGCAGGAAGTCGGCTGGTTCGGGGCGTGGCTGTGCAAGAATTGGAGACGCAAACGCGAGGAGCGCAAACACAGCGAAGAGCCTGGAAAGTCTCATGACGGTCCTTTCGGCGAGTGAGCCGCATCTTGGGGGGCAGAGCGAGCGCGGCGAGGCAGGAGGAGCTCATCAGTGGCGGGATCAACTATGGCTATCGTTATTCTTCCGAGGCAGGCGTGTCAACGCGAGGTGCATCGGGCGCGGGTTCATGTGGAATCGGATTCGCCGATGGAATCGTCGCCAGAAGATCGGCAACCTTCGGGCGATCGGTTGGATCAGCCGATGGATATGCGAATATCATCTTACGGTCGCATGATAGGAGGAAATCACCGCCGAGTTGCTTCAGGTCTTCGCCGGAGTATGGCATTTTCGCGAGATATCCTTTCATCATGCCGCGGAAGTAGCGCCACAGGACGCGCGGTTTGAAGAAGGATAAGAGACCGGCACGTTCGAGCCCGAACGCGGTATACGCAGCGCGTTCCGGGTCGCTGACCAGCGGCACACTCCACTTCATACGCGACTGGTAAAGAGCGATGGTTTTCGGCTTCGCCTGCGCCACAACCAGAATAGCACAACCGCGGGCCGTGAATTGTTCACGGGCTGCGTCCACCTCACCGAGGTGGGCATTGCAGGCGATTCAGGCCAGGTGGCGTAGAAAAACGAGGAGCAGATATTCGGATGTGCAGAACTCCGACAGCCGGGCGGGTGTACCGTCCGACCGCAGGAGAGACAGATCGGGAACCACATCACCGACGGTCATTTCTTCACGCGTTCCAGAACAAGTAGACCAGTGTTACTCCCATCAGCCGCTTGTTGGAGTGGATCGGCCTTGGGAACCGGAGCGGCGATGAATGTCGACAACACAGTCGCAGCGAGGAGAGTCATGGAATGCTCGCGGGCCAGGGAGTTCGTGAAGAAAACCGCCACGATTGTACCCACCGCCGCGCTTGCTTTGCCACTTCCTTCCCAAACCCCCACGCGAAACCGAAGTGAATCCCGACGAACACAAAGGGAATGCGTGCGGTCACTGCCAGAGGCTTTCCGCGCCCCAGCACGACGCCCGCGCCCAGCAACACGCTCGCATACAGCGCGAGGCTTGCGACCCACAGCCAGCCCAGATACGGCACGCCCAAACTGAGCAGCCCGCCAAGGAGTACCCACACCGCCCACAACGGCGGAACCAGTGCCGGAAGCGAGAGCGACTTCGGGTGCTTGAACGCCAGCTTTGCCCGGCCGCCGCCATAGCGTCCCAACTGATAGAAGAGCGCACGGAAACTCGCACGCGGTTCGTACACGATCTTCACCGTCGGCGTGAAGTAGCACGTCAGGCCGGCCGCGTGGACGCGTTCGTTGAACTCCACGTCTTCACACGCATCGAATTCCTGATCAAACAGGCCGATGGTGTGGAACACCTTGCGGGCGTACGCCACTCCCGTACTTTGCGGCGGAACAAACTTCGCTTCGTTGGAGTAGATGTCCGAATCGGGGTTGTGGCCGAGCCGGCTGCTCCGGGCCACGCTCACCGCTTGTTGGAAAAGCGTCGGGTTATCGATGTCCAGCGGTTGCGGACGACCCAGGCAGTCCGCGCCGCTCGTTTCAAACGCGGCGGAAAGATTCTTGAGGTAGTCGCGATTCGGAACGTGACAGTGACCGTCTACGATCACCACCACGTCTTTTGTTGCGTGCCGGATCGCCGTATTCCTACCGGCGGACGAGAGACGCGCGGCATTGAACACGAGCTTCAGGTTGGCGAACTCGCCCTGTAACCGGCGAATGATGGGTACCGTTTCGTCGGTGGAGATACCATCCGCAACGATCACCTCGAATTGCTCGGGTGGAAAATCCTGTGTGAGTAGAAGCCGCAGCGTGTGCTCAATCGACCGCGCTTCATTCCGCACCGGGACAATGACACTGACAGATGGCATCCTTGCCTCCGCGGCGAACCCCGCCCGCAAGGGCGGTGGGTCACCTGCTTGCACCCCGCCCTTGCGGGCGGGTTCGCCTGGACCGCCCGCCCTTGCGGGCGGGGTTCGCCTGGACCCCCCGCCCTTGCGGGCGGGGTTCGCTTATTCAGTCGGGACGCGAGGGGCGCGGTAGTACAGCCGCTTCAGACCGAGCATTTTCAGCCCGGTGGCGAGGAGGATGAACAGCTCCATTCGCCACGAGTGGAAGCGGACGTAGAACAGATCGTACACGAGCTTGTTCCGCACGCTGCGAATACACGTATCGGGCGGCAGGTGAATTTGCGCAAAGCCGGTGATGCCGGGCTTCACGGCGTGCCGACGGTCGTAACCGATCACCTGCTGCCGCAATTTCTTCACGATCTCCGGCCGCTCCGGCCGCGGACCGACCAGGCTCATTTCCCCTCTCAGCACGTTGAACAGTTGCGGCAACTCGTCCAGGTGCAGTTTGCGAAGGATGCGGCCGACGGGCGTGATTCGCGTATCGCCGGGCTTACTCCAGGTCGGTCCGGTGAGTTTCTCGCAATCGTGATACATGGTGCGAATCTTGTAGAGCGTGAAAACGCGACCCCCTCGGCCCACGCGGGCTTGTGTGTAGATTGCTGGCCCGCGCGAGGTGAGTCGCACCAGCCCGATGCACAAGAGTAGGACCGGCAGTGCGGGCACGAGCATCAGCGCGGCGAGGGCGAAGTCGACCGCGGCTTTCGCGCGTTCGCCGGCCGAAAGAGGCGGAAGCGGCGCGGGATCGCTCTGAAGCAAACGCAATCGCGGAGCGTGGTGTGCGGGCGTTCGCAACGCGGACCTCGGGCTCATTCGCACAGACGTTAACGGATTCACTCGTTGGCTCATCAGTTGCAATCCTCGGAGGCGAACAACTGGGCGGCGGTATCTCCGCAGTTGGTAGTCGGCCATTGCCGGCAGAAAGACAGAGCCAGCAGAACGACGTTCCAGGCGACCTTCGCTCAGCAAGCTGAGCGAAGGTCAGCGATAGTTCGCTGCATACTGGGTCCACGCCGCCATCACAAACGCTTTCGTCACCGCGTCGTCTTCGGGCGTTTCGTCGCCGATTGCATCGGCCAGCGGGGTCGCGACGTATACCTTGTAAAGGGTGGGCGCACGCAGCGAACCCGCCAGTTGCCAGCGCGGATTCTCGGGTGCAATCCAAACACCGTCCGATAGCCAGGCCCACCGCACGCGAACGCGATCGACTTTCGTTTGCGTCTTCTTCTCGAAGTCCGCCATGTAGATCGTGCATTCGCGGCCATTGGGCAGAGTGAAATTTTCCTTGCGCGGACCACGAAGGGTCTTGTAGCCGCTGCTGGGGTAACACACATCCGGCGTGTGCGTCGCAACCGATCCGGGGATGCCGCTAATGAAACTGACCACCGCGGAACGCTTGCTCCCGGCAGAGGCGTAGTGGCGGCTCGTGGCGGTGCTGCGCTCGTTCAGCGGCATTTCGGTCGGTACCTCGGTCGGCTGCCAGTCCTCGAATCGCACTTCCATCGCGTGCAGCCGATCGGTCTGCTCGGTGTTCGGAGTGAACACTTTCCACCGTTGCGTCACTGCACCGTGAACCAATGCGCCGCACACTACCGATGCGACAACCAGGCCGTACGTGAGAGGTTTGAGCATGGTGAATCTCTTGAATCGTTTAACGTCAACACTGCCCGTCGCTGACGCTTCCGGCTCGTTAACACTTTGCCCGTCGCTAACGCTTCCGGCTCGTTAACACATTGCCCGTCGCTGACGCTTCCGGCTCGTTAGCACATTAGCACAGTGCTTCTTTCTCGGTCGCGCCGACGTACACCACGCCGGTGTAAGGAATCTCCATCGTCGCCACGCGTTCGGTCGCGCTCTTGAGGAGCGGCATCGCTGTCTCGCGGTACCGAGCGCACACGAGCACCACCTCGCAGCGTCGTGCCACTTCGACCGACTCCGCCACAGTCAAGAGTGCGTGACCGTGCAGCACGACGCAGTCGTAAGGTTCCTTCAATTTCGCCAGCACGTTTTCGAGTTTCTCGCCGGTCGCGGCCTTGCGTGCCTCATCCGACCACTTTCCAGCCGGGAGCAGGTGAAGCCCGCTGGGCAGGAACTGCACCGCCGAACGCATATCGGTTTCGGCCCGGAGCAGTTCGCAGACTCCGGCCAGGTTCGGCACACCCGCGTATGTGTGGAGCGCTGGTTCGCGCAGATCGAAATCCACGAGGAGAGTCTTGTAGCCGGCTTGCGCGAGGCTGCTGGCCAGACCGAATGACGTGAAGGCCTTGCCCTCGTCGCTGATAGGGCTCGTCACCGTGATGGTGGTGGCGCCGCGACTGAGCCACGTTTGCGAGACATAGGCCCGAAGTTTGTCGATCGCTTCATTCGCTGCGGCCCGTTTGACGGGATCACGACCCATCGCCTCGTTCGGCTGACAAGGTATCACGCCGACAATCGACGCCGAAACGGTCGATTTCACGTCGGCTAGCGCACTGACTCGCCGGCACATCGTCTCGTAACCGATCACTCCCATCGCCATCAGGACAAAACCCAACAAACCGGCGAATACCGTCCCGATGATCTGCTTCTTCGTGTCTTTCTGTGTGGGGTGTGAAGCAGCCTGGAGGAGACGCACTCGGGCCGGTGAATTCAATTCCATCTGGATGAGGTAATACTGTTCGACCAACCTCCGGAAGATGACATCGGTGCTGCTCGTCTGACTATTATTTGGGTCGTATCCCTCTTTGTCAAAGCGTGCTTGCGTGATCCCGTTGCCACCCTTTTCGACCGGCAGCGGAATCTCCTGTAGCTGCTTTTCGGCCTTTGTCAGAAGTGTCTTGGCCGTGTCGTACTGTTCCGTGTAGCGCTGACCGGTGCGGATCACTTCTTCCAGTTCCGCCGCGATCTTCTTTGCCTCTTCCTGCCGACGAAGACCATCAAGGATATTGAGTTTCTTCTGCTTCGTTTCTTCCCAGGTCTTCAACTGCGCCTCATACACGGCTTTCAGATCGAGAACGGCTGGCGGCGGGTTCTTGGGGTCTTCGCAGGCATTCAAGTAGAACTCGTACTGTCTCTTCGCTTTGTTCAGTTTGAGCTTCTCGACCACCACGTCGTGCTCCCTGTCCACCATGTCGAGCGTGGCCTGCGAGATGGGTGCTTTGCGGAGCGATTCCAACCGATCCTTGAGCACATCCTGCCGACGTGCCAGATCGCGAATGGTCAGCGGGAGTCGCTCGACTTCCTGCTGGAGCGAGGCAATTTTAGAAATGAGAATACGCGGGTCGTGACGGATGAGGAGATCGCCCGGCAGTGGGGCCGGTGCACCGGGCGCTGGCGGCGCGCCGGCGGCTGGCCCGCCCGCTGGCACCACCGCACCGGGCACTGCTCCGGTTGCCTTCGCTTTCTCCACGCGACCATCCAGAACCGCCCGCATCTTCACCTGCGCGTCTTCCACTTTCTGCAAGAATGCCTGCTTCTCTTTTATGTCCTTCTCGATCACTTCCTTGATGAACGCGTTCTGCACCGCGTCGACGATCTTCTTCGCGTCCTGTGGTTCGGTGCTTTTGAATGTGATGCGAATCACTTCCGAGCCGTCCTGCCACGTCACCAACAGTTCTTCTTCGAGGTATTTGATGGGGTCACTCTGCGCCTTGATCGTGGGCAGATCCTTGATGTCGCGGAGCGCGGCGTTGAGCACGAATTCGGATTTGATGAGCGCGGAAGTCGTCTTCACGTACGTGGCGAAGTCGGTACGGGCTTGATTCGGGTTGTTCTGGTTCGCAAGCGCCGTCGGTACGGATGACACTTGAAGCAATGCGTACGACTCGTACTTGCTGGCGAGCAGTTCCCACGCAATGAACACCCCGGCGGTGCCGAGCAGGGTGCCACAGAAGACAATCATGAGCCAGTGCAGTCGCAGGTACGTGAAGACACGCAACCCCGCTCCGTCGTCCGGTTTCTCGCCCAGCTTTCCGCCGGGACGCGAGTTGGTGGGCGGCCCCAGCTTGGGTACGGGAGCCGCCCCAGAACTACCAGGAGCGGCCGCAGGCGTGGCGAACGAAGGTCCGGTCATGTCGTTACCCGAATCCGTTCAGGTGAAATCCGTCGTGCCGCTTTCCATGCGGCCCATGTCTTTGCTTTCGTTCGCCGGAACCCGCTGTAGCGGGTTGGGACGCGAAGCCTCCCATTTCATCGCTCAGTACTGTCGCCGCTGCGCGACGAGACTGGTTGAAGCGGCTACTGCGAAAACAATCCGTCTACTTCAATCCCGGCACTGTCTCTGGCTCCGCTTCCAACACCAATCTCTTTAACACCCACAACTCGACCGCCAGAAGCGCCAGCCCAATGAGCATCATGGCGTAGCCGTACAGGTCGTGAAGGAAGTGCTGTGTATCCTTGTCGGAGATCGCCACGCAACTCACTCCGGTGGCAGTGATTCGCAGGATGTTGGAAAGAATGGCCACCGGTACAATTCCCAGGAGGATCATCAGCTTTTCGAATCGACTTCTCTGGATCAAGAGTGCGGCGCCCACCGAAAACGCCGCGAAGGTGACCATCATCTTCAACCCGCTGCACGCATCCACCACGCCCAGACGCACCTCGTCGATCAGGATGAGATTGCCATCGCGGATGGCCGGCAATCCGAGCGTTTGCAACAGAAACGTGCTGCTGACCGTCGCGGCTGTCTTGAGCGGCGCCCCGACATTGCGTTCGAGTTCGTACGGCAGCGGAACCATGAAGACCAGGAATGCGATCGCCGGTCCGGTTTGCTTGAGCAGTGGAAAACCGCCAAAGGCAATGCTTACCGCTGCCAGCCCGAGCAACAACGACGCGGCGTCGAGTTGATAAAAGAGCAGGGAGCCGGCGATGGCGCGAAGACCCAGAATCGCGACGAGTAACCCGATGCCAAGAATCGGCATGGGCTTTAGTGCTGATAGCTCGTTTTGATGGGGGGAATCTCCCCTCCCGTTTCGCCAGGCTCGCCACACAAGGAAACCGGAAAAAAACGGCACCAACAAGCCGTGCGAATATTGCGGATCGTTAATCCACTTGTCTGCGAAGACGCTCAGCGTGGGCCAGTATGCCCAGCCGAGGACGGCAGCCAGCGCCGCGAGTTGCCAAACGACAACGCGGGCCGGCGCATTCGCGGAGGCGAGCGGAAGTGCAGAACTGATCGACGACATCCATGTCCCCGTACATGTTGGGTAATCGGGGGCGTGCCCGATAATCCAGGGCGGGCGGGATTCTGGCCGATACGGGGAGTCCAAATCAAGACCAAGTTCCGAACAGGCATCGGCAGTCGCAGAATTCAGACCGGTACCGATTGGATGCTAGACAAACCGATTGCGTCCGCTGAGAGGTCAGAGGTAGTTCTGTCGCGGGTTTCCGATGCTCCTGCCGCCCCCATCCGATACACTCGAACGCATGTCCAATGTGGCCTTCTCCTGAACGCCGCGATCGTCTGGCCGTGGAAGGTGGCGGCCGAGGCACTCGTCTGTCACGATCGGCCGATTCCCCGGGATTCGGACATCAGATACGCCGTCGCCGGGCAGTAGGTAGTGTCCGCACGACCGCGAGCCATGCATGACCATCGCCGACTCTCTCCGAATCCTCGGTCTGTCCACCCCCGACACCCGGTCGGACGGTGAACTGGTGGGCCAATACGTTCGCACTCGCGACGAAGGGGCGTTCGCCGAACTGCTACGCCGGCATGGGCCGATGGTGTACGGAGTGTGCCGGCGGGTGGTTGGGAACGGCCCAGACGCCGACGACGCCTTCCAGGCCGTGTTCCTGGTGCTGGCTCGCAGAGCCGGCACCCTCGCCGAGTCAGGGTCGGTGGGCAACTGGCTGTACGGGGTGGCCGTCCGTACCGCGAACAAGGCGCGTGTCATGAGAGCGAAAGAGGCAAGCCGACGTCGCCAACTGCCGGTTCCTTTGAACGAGTACCCGGCGGTGTCAGCGGCCGATCCGTCGGACGCCGATACGCTTGCCGTCATCGACGCCGAACTCGCCGCCCTGCCCAACCACTACCGTGCCGCGTTCGTGGCGTGCGTCCTGAACGGCCGCTCGCGGGCGGAAGCCGCCCGCGAACTCGGCTGGCCGGAAGGAACAGTGGCGGCGCGGCTGGCGAAAGCCCGCGAGCGGCTCGCCGCTCGTCTGAGGAAACGGGGTGTCACGCTCGCAGTCGGGGCGTTCTCGGCCGTGGTGGTGCCGGCGGCGACCGCGTCCGACGCACTCAACGCGGTGCGAGAACTGTCGGCCGTCGGCACGGCGTTCGCCGTCGCCCCGGTCGCCCAAGCCCTCTCCGACGAGGTGGTGAAGACCATGACCGCGAGTTGGCCGAAATGGTTGGCGGTCGCCGGTGTGCTGGCGGTGGCAGTCGCGGTCGGCGGGGCGGTGTTCGCCGCCGGGGCCAGCGTGCAACCGCCGGTGCAGGAGCCGATCAGGGCCCGGGCGCCGGTGCCGAAGGACGGCCCAAGGGAGTGGAGGGAGGGGAAGCCGATCCAACTGGACGGTCGACGGATTACCGGCGTGGAGTGGAGTTCGGACGGGAAACGGATCGCCCTCACCCAGGACGGCAAGCTAACGGTATTGGAGTCCGACACGAATAAAAAAGAGTTCGCCATCGACTGCGCCGAACCGGGGACGATCACCGCCGTCGCTTTCAACCCAAAGGGAGATAAGCTGGCGGTGACCCGGAAGGACGCCGTGGACGTGCGGGAGGCCGCGACCGGCCGGAGGATCGAGACCTGGGAACTGAAAGGCTTCGACCCGCACCAAGTGATCTGGTTCACTGACAAGGAGGGAGGCGAACACCTGGTTGCCACCAACGGCGCGGAGACTCGGCACCGGGACCCGAACGGGAAGGAGCAGGCGTACAAGGGATGGGCGGTGTTTCAGCACCAGCCGTCCCTGCTGGCGGCCGTGCCCGGCAAGAATGGCTGGCTGATGCAATTCGACCACGACAAGGATCCGCGCGGCACGGCCGACTTCTGGCTGTGGACGCCGGCTGACGTCGAGCGGTGCCGGCGGCTCACCGGACACCCGTACCGGCCGGAGGGCGGGGCGGTATCGGGGGACGGCAAGGTGATCGTTACCGGGGACGGGGCGTGCCACGTGGTGGTTTGGGACGGCATGACGTTCGAGAAGAAAGCGGTGGTCAAGTGTGAGGGCGGGGTCAAGGCCGTCGCGATCACCCCGGACGGGAAGACCGCGGCGGTCTTCCACGCGATCGGGCACGTGCCGAAGAACGCCTTGCCGGGAGCCGAGCCCGATACGGCGAACGTGACGACCGACCTGCTTGTGACCCTCTACGATACGGCTGCGTTGGCCAAGCCCGATAAGGCAGGTCCGAAGCCGCTCCTCAGTTGGAAGACAAACAAACCGCTACGGGGCGGGCGAGGGGGGCCGGCGTCCCTCGCCTTCAGCCCAGACGGAAGGACGCTGTTGGCTGCGTTCGCCGACCCGTACACCGATCCGAAGGCCGAGGGCTCGATGGGCGTGCGGGTGTGGGAATGCGTGCGGAAGTAGTGACGGCCGGTGCACGCCGCTCCAGCGACGCGGTTCGTTAGATGTGCCACTCTCAGCGGGTTCATGTATGAGAGATAGCGTGCGAATGCCGTACCGCACGCTTTCGTCTGGCTCGTCAGATTGACCCGGCCCTTCTCCACATCTTGCGATTTATCCATGCCGATCTGATCGGTTCGGTAATTGGTCTCCCTCTCGCCCAATCCTCTGTGTCTTCCGCTATAAAACACTCCACATCCTCATTCCTACAGGCTATCTCATGCGATGGTCCGTGGTTCGGTTAATCGCCGTGCGCGAGGGTCGCGATCAGCTCCGCGACCGCCGCACGCTGTTTTTGATTCTCGGCCTGCCGATTCTGATGTACCCGCTGTTCATCGGCGTCGGCATTCTGTTCATCACGGCACTGAAGGAGAAGAAGTTCGTGATCGGCGTGGTCGGCGCCGAACACTTGCCGAAATCGCAACCCGACCTCACACCGCTCGTCGGCGGAGCAGGCGCTACCGCTTCGGAACTCCACACTTACCCCTCGCTCTTCGACGGCAATGATCAGTTCGCCCCGCGTTACACCGAGGGGGGAGACTCCGCACCGATGGAGGTCAAGCGACTCGATGCAGCCGACGACAATACGCTCCGGGGAATTCTGGCCGCACGCCAGGTGGATGCGATCGTAATCATCGATCCCGACACTACCGCCAAAATGCAACGCGGTGAACGCCCCGAGATTCGCATCCTGGGCCGCGAAGGCGAGGAGAATTCGAAGCTGGCTGTTCAGCGCGTGACCACCGTGTTGCGGCGCTGGGCGGACGACGTGAAGGCCGTTCGTTTCGCCCGCCGCGGACTTCCACTGGACTTCGACCACCCCATCGACATCCACGACCCGCAATCCGAGAAAACCGAGCAGAAGAAGATCGCCGACGAACTGCGCGACACGCTGGTGAAGGTCATTCCGTTCCTTCTGGTGATGTGGATGCTGACGGGGGCGATTTATCCCGCCATCGACATGACTGCGGGCGAGAAGGAACGCGGTACGATGGAAACACTTCTCATCAGCCCCGCCGAACGGACCGAGATTGTTCTGGGGAAGTTCCTTGCGACAGCGTGTTTTGGTTTCGGCACGGCGATGTGGAACGTGCTGCTCATGGTGGTCGCGGTCGCGGTGGCCCCGCTCCTGGCACCCAATCTGTTCGGTCAGAACCTCATTTCGCTTCCGGGGTTGGCCGCGTGCATACTGGCGGCAGTTCCTCTGGCAATGCTCTTTGCAGCGCTGGCTCTTTCGCTGGGCATCTTTGCACGCAGCACAAAGGAGGGGAACTACTACATGGTGCCGCTCTTTTTCGTGGTGCTGCCGCTGGCCTACTGGAGCATGACGCCCGGGATCGAACTGGACTCGTTTACGCGCTGGGTGCCGCTGGCCAACGCATTGCTCTTTCAGCAGCGATTGATGTCGGTACGGCCGGACCCGTTCCCCTGGCAACATATGCCGGCAGTATTCTTGTCGTTGGGGGGGTGCGTGGCATTGGCGCTGTGGGCGGCGGTGCGACAATTCCACCGTGAGAGCGTGCTGTTCCGCGAAGCACAAGGCGGACGACGCAAGTGGTCACTGTTCGGGCGGAAAGAGCCGCAGATCCCGTCCCAAGCACAAATTGAAAAACATGTCCAATAGTGGCTCGCTTCGGCTCAGGCGATTTGCCATACTGTGCTACACGCAGCCCAGCGGAGAAGCCCATGAGTGAAGTGAGTGGAACGCCCAAATACGTCGAGGTCGCTGAGGCTCTCGAATTGCAAATACGCGACGGTAAATGGGATGGCGGCAAAATGCCCAGCGTGCGCGGAATCGCTGAGCAACACAAGATCAGCGTTGTGACTGCTTCGCGTGCAATCCAAATTCTCCGCGACAAGGGTTTGATTCAAACGGTCCAGCGTTCCGGCTGCTTTCGCGTCCCGCCGCCATCCGCCGAGCGGTGGGCGCTGGTGATGCGGCTCACCCCCGGCCCGTGGCAGAAGGCCACACTCGGTATTGCCCGGCTGGGGTTCGAATCCCTCGCTCGGCGCGAACCGATGCATCTGGAACCGGATGCCATCCCACTTTCGCTCGATCTGTCTGACGCCGATATTCGCAGATACGTTGCCAAGGCGAAGGAAACAGGCGTGCGCGGGGCCTTCTTCTTACCGTCTCGGTACAGCCCCGAAGAGATGCGCGTGGATGAGCGGTTCCTCGCCACCTGCCGGGTGGAGTCGCTTCCCGTTGTACTGTTTGAACGCAACCTGCGCGGACACAATCGCGAACTGGAACACGACCTCGTTGCCGTGGACGACATGGATGGAACCTCACGTGCGACGCGCCACCTTCTGGAACTGGGCCGACAGCGCGTGGGGCTCGTCGTTGCTTCACCCACCAGCAGCCACAATGACCGCATTGCCGGCTATATGTTTGCCCTGCACGTCGCCTCACTCAACACCGACAAGCATGGCGTGGAGATCAAGCCCACGGTTCTCTATCAGAGTCATGACCTGCCCAGCCGCGACGCGTACGCGAAACTCGCCGATCAGGTGAAGAAACTGCGGCTCAACGGTGTGATTTGTTATCACGATTACACGGCGATGGGCCTCATTATCGAATTGCTCGCCCGCGGCGCTAAGGTACCCGATGACGTGGCCGTGGTTGGTTCCGACGATTTGCCCATTGGCAATCTGTTCACTATTGGTATTACGACCTATGCTTACCCATCGGAAGCGATGGCCGAGCAAGCGGTCCGCTTAATGCGTGAACGACTCAAAGACCCGCACCGCCGGCCCATCAAAGTGGTTGTCCCCGGGCAACTGATTATCCGCGAGAGTACGGCCGGCGCGAATGCCCATCGCGTCGTTGGGGAGTGAGTGTGACGACCGCGACGCAATATGCCGATGTGGCGGTGGTGGGGAGCGGCATTGTTGGGCTTGCCTTTGCGTGGGAAGCTGCCCGCCGCGGCCATTCGGTTGTGCTCTTCGACCGCAACACGAAGCCACAAGGCGCATCTGTCCGCAACTTTGGCATGATCTGGCCCATCGGTCGGATGCCTGGAGAAGAGTACGCTCGCGCGCTTCGCAGCCGCGCCCGCTGGCTGGAACTGCGCGACAAGGCGAACCTCTGGGTTGCCGAGTGCGGCTCACTCCATGTCGCTTATCACGACGACGAGGACGCGGTCTTACGCGAGTTCGCTCTCCGCACGGCCAAACTCGGTGTGCAGTGCGAATACGTTTCGCCTCAAGAGACGACGAAGCGGTTCCCCGCGGTGAATTCCGAGGGTCTGAGGGGCGCGCTACACAGCCCGGCCGAACTTGCGGTCAATCCCCCGGAAGCCATCGCCCGGATTCCGCACTTTCTGGCCGAATCGCACCACGTGCAACTCCGATTGGGTGTGGCGGTGACCGACATCGAGATGCCGCGTGTGCGGACCGCCGACGGTGAAGTATGGCATGTGGAGCGCTGTTTCGTCTGTTCGGGTACCGACTTTGAAACGCTCTTCCCGAATCTCCTCGCCACATCCGGCATCCGCCGCTGCAAGCTCCAGATGATGAAGACGCGACCGCAGCGCGAAGGCTGGCGGCTCGGCACGCACCTCGCTGGCGGCCTCACTCTGTGCCATTACAAACCGTTTGAACTGTGTAGTACGCTTCGAGATGTGAAAACGCGAATCGCTGCCACCATGCCGGAGTACGTGAAGTTCGGCATTCACGTGCTGGCCTCACAAAATGACTGCGGGGAGATCATCATTGGCGATTCGCACGAATACGACGCCGACATCAGCCCGTTCGACAAGCCGGAAATCGACTCCCTCATCCTCAAGTACCTGCGCGGGTTGGTGCGAATACCAGACTGGGAGATTGCGGCCCGTTGGCAGGGCACCTACGCCAAGCACCCGGAGAAATCCTTCGTGACGGCAGAACCACAGCCGGGCTGTGTGATTGCCGTGGCACCCGGCGGTTCGGGCATGACCATGTCATTTGGCCTCGCCGCGGATTGGTGGGAGGCGAACACATGACGCCTGCGGACGTGCTGGCGCGAATCGAGCTACTGTTTGCCAACCGAGGAGGTGGCGAGTATCACGGCGAGGCCGTCACGCAACTCGAACATGCGCTCCAGTGCGCTCTCTTGGCGGAACAGGCTGGCGAACCGGCCAAAGTGATCGCATCAGCGCTCCTTCACGACATCGGTCATCTGTTGCACGGTCACGGCGAAGAGTACCTCGAACAGGGCATCGACGACCGACACGAGGAACTCGGCGCGCGCTTTCTCGCCCACGCGTTCGGTCCCGCGGTGACGGAACCGATCCGACTGCATGTCCCCGCCAAACGGTATCTCTGTGCTACCCACGCAGGGTATTTCGAGACACTCTCTCCCGCATCGGTTCGTAGCTTGGAACTGCAGGGCGGGTCAATGAGTCCGGACGAAGTGCGCGCGTTTGAACTGCACGCACACTTTCTCACCGCCGCCAAGGTTCGCGCGTTCGACGACAAGGCGAAGATCGTCGGGCTGGCGACGCCGCCGTATTCGCATTTCCGCACGTATCTGGAGCAATGCCTCCGTGCCAACTCCGCTTGAAATCAAACTCGTGGTGTTCGACTGGGCCGGCACCACCATCGACTTCGGCTGCCTCGCGCCGTCCGGGGCGTTCGTGGCGGCGTTTGCGGCGAGGGGGGTGGCGGTTACGCTTCCCGAAGCACGCGGACCAATGGGGTTACACAAAAAAGACCACATTCGTGCGATGCTTCGCACCGAGAGCGTGGGTGCGAAGTGGCGCGACGCGACCGGCCGCGCCTGGACCGAAACGGACGTCGAGGAGTTGTACCACGATGTTACGCCGCGTCAGCTTGCAGCGATCGAGCGGTACAGCGATCTCGTTCCCGGTGTAATTGATGTCGTGAAAGAACTGCGTGCGCGGCAGGTAAAGATTGCTGGCACGACCGGTTACTTCCGCGCTGCGGCGGATGCCGTGCTGGCCGCCGCGAAACGGCAGGGTTATTCGCCGGACTTCAGCATCTGTGCCGACGATGTGCCAGCCGGCCGACCGGCGCCGTGGATGATCTTCCGCTGTATGGAAGCAACGGACGTCTATCCGCCGGCTGCCGTGCTGAAGGTCGGCGACACGATCATCGACATTGAAGACGGCCGAAACGCGGGCTGCTGGAGCGTGGGTGTGGTGGATTCGAGTAACGAGTTAGGTCTGAGTGCCGCGGAGTTTGCCGCACTGGCCGAAGACGAGAAAGAGCTTCGTCGCACAGAAGTCGCTCATCGCTACACCGCCGCCGGTGCTCACGCGATCATCGATTCACTGGCCGAACTTCCTGCCCTCCTTGCCGAGTTTGAGATGCGTCTCGCACGTGGTGAGCGTCCCTAATCGTTGGCTTCATATCATCTCCCCATGTCTTCTGAATTCTGGACCTTCGCGTTTCTGTGTGTGTCGGCTTTTTTTGCCGGCGCGATGAACTCCATCGCTGGCGGCGGCACGCTGCTGACTTTCCCCGCACTCACGGGCGTCATCACACCGGCAATGGCGAACGGTACCAGCACCGTGGCGCTTTTGCCGGGGTCGTTTGCCGGCGCACTGGGCTACCGCAAGGAAGTCTGGGAGTGCCGGCGATTTGTGTTGCGGATGATCGTGCCGAGTCTTGTGGGTGGGTTCATCGGGGCGTGGCTTGTCGGCAAGGATCAGGAGACATTCAAGATTCTCGTGCCGTGGCTCATCCTCACGGCCGCAGTGCTGTTTGTGGTGCAGGCTCCGCTATCGAAGTGGGTGAAGAAACGAGCAGCGCAAGAATCGCAGGCCGAACATCACGAACCCGGTTGGTTCACACAGGCCCTCGTGATCGGTTTTCAGTTTCTGGTGGCGATCTACGGTGGTTACTTCGGCGCGGGGATTGGCATCCTGATGCTCAGCGCGCTCGGCTTTATGGGTGTGGGCGATATTCACCGCATGAATGGCGTGAAAACGTTTCTCGCCTCGGCGATCAACACGGCGAGTGTGGTGGTGTTCGTGCGAGATCAGCTCGTGAACTGGTACTACGCGGTTCCGATGGTCGTGGCGGCTATCATCGGCGGCTACGTCGGTGCGCGAGTTGCGCGAAGCTTACCCGCGAGCGTTGTTCGCTACTCCGTCATTGCCATCGGTTTTGGCTTGTCGGCGTATTACTTCATCAAGCAGTACGCGAACGGTTGAGCCACGCCAGCGTGGCACGAAACCGATGGCGTGGAGACCAACGCACATTCGCTCCGCAAGCCAGGTGCCCGCAAGCATTCCCACGAGCATCCCCGCCGTCATGCCGCCGAAACTGGCCATAACCGCGGCTGTCATACTTGACGTGGGGAACTGTGCCACACACCAACCCCCCGCGACCATCCCGGCCACCATCCCCACATTTCCCCCGCTGAACATCGCAACCGCATGACAGCCACCGGGCGCAGGTCCGCGACCGAACCAACGCATCGCGATGTTCGCGAAGACGAGCATCCCGATCCACATCCACGGCTTCATCACTCCCTCGCGCATGGCTTCGACGCAATGGCAGCACCCGCCATCGTGCAGCGCAGTAAAGCCGGTATCGGCCCACCAGCCGAGGAGCATGCCGAGATTGCCGAGGGTGAGCATGCCGAAGCACATATCTGCCGCGTGCGGCAGCGGACAACGCCGCCACACGGAAGCGAGAGCAACACCCACGCTTGCAAATGTCAGCACGAGCGGAATAGCGGCAAGTGGCTCGCGCAGTGATTCGACGAGCAGCAAGAGGAGCACACCTTGTAGCGCGAATGCGAAGGTATGCGCAATGGCCTGAAGAGGCCCCCCAACTCCTCTCCCTGCTTCTTCAGACCTAACCCCCCTCGGCCCCTTCCCTAAAGCGGAAGGGGGAGCCAGAGGGTCAGAGGGGCTTTGCCCCTCTTCCCTTGGGGGCACAGGAGCGAGCAAAGAGTCTTCTGTCTTTAGCCCCTCCCCCGGCGGGGGAGGGACAGCGAGCGAAGCGAGCGGGGAGGGGTCTTCTGACCTGACCCTTCCTGCAGGTAGGGGGGTGGGTCTCAAACCTCCACAATGTCCCACTCGCGTGGAGGAGAAAATCAGCGTGAGGCTCGATACCACCATCAGCACTGCCGCCACCACCGGATGAAGTACGCCACACGCGGCGAGCGTCATACCCGCAAGATTGTAGCACAGCGCGCGATGCAGATTGCGCCGAACGGCGCGCACAGCATCACGGCTGAGTTCCACTGCCCACGGCAGAACGCGAAGGTCGGCGTGGTAGAGCGTGATGGGGGCCGCGTTCACGGCGAGATCCGTTCCACTTGCCAGCGCGATGCCGCAGTGTGCCGTGGCCAGCGCGGAAGCGTCGTTGATTCCATCGCCGACGAACAGCGGTTTCGCGCCTGCGTCTGTCGCAGTTTGGACGGCGGCGCGCTTGTCATCCGGCAGAAGCCCACCGCGCGTCGGCGAAAGACCGAGCGATTCAGCCCGACCGCAGGCGTCGCCAGTGAGCACTTCGACGGGGAGGCCAAGAGCCGCGAAGTGTGCGATCGCTTGCGATGTCGAGTCACGCAGGCGTTCCGCGACGATTGCCACCGCCGCGAGTTTACCGTCGATTGCGACATGAACGGTTTTGCCCCCGCCTCCCTCATTCTTGAATTGGAGAGCAAGTTCCGCGAACCACTCTGGCGTTCCAATCTTGATCTCGTGTCGCGTGCCGTTCGCTTCTTCCAGTTCTGCCGTCACTCCACAACCGGGCACCACGACGAAAGATTGCACGCGCGGTTCTTCGCCCCGCGCAAACGGTCGCGGCAGTTCGGCGAAGGGTATCGCGACCGGGTGGTTGCTCTGGGCTTGCACCAGCGAAAGCCAGCCGAGCATTTTCGCACGTTCCTCGCCGGTAGCAGTCGTTTCGATGTCCACAAGCGCGAAGCGGTCGGTGAGCGTGCCGGTCTTATCGAACATCACGCAATCCACGGCTGCGAGACGCTCGATGGCGTCACCGCTGCGAACGAGCACCCCACGTTCTGCCAGCCGGCTGATCGCACTCCAGACAACGACCGGCGTGGCCAGACCGATCACACATGGACACGCCACAAGAAGCACCGACATGGCGTTGAAAAGTCCCGTCTCCCAGCCGGATTCGGTGACGAAGCTCCAGTAAGAGAAGGTGCCGAGTGCGGTGAACACCACGAGAGGGAGAAACCACCGGCCCAGCGCATCCGCTCTCGCCTGAAGCGACAATGGTTTGGAGCGGGCTTCCTCCGCTGCTGCGAGTAAGCGATCGATTTCCCGTTCGGTGCCTCTTGCGGAAGCGGTAATGCGGAATGTCGCGTCGAAACTGGCTGAGCCAGCGAGCACACGGTCGCCCGGCCGCCGCACGACCGCGAACGGCTCGCCACTGATCGCGGATTCTGACACAAATCCGACCCCCTCGCGTACGACGCCATCCACCGCGATCAGTTCGCCCGGATGCACTTCGACCACATCCCCCGGCATCACGTCCTTCACCGGGACCGTGCGGGCACTTCCGACTTCCGCGACGAGCCGGCACACGCAAAGTTGATCGCCCCACGCTCGCGAGGCAGAGAGTGCGGCTGCGCGAGAACGTGCGCCGATGAGCTTCCCGAGGGTGTAAACGACGAGCAACACCGACACGACTTCGAAGTAAATCTTGCCTTGCCCTGTGAGTTGCGCTTGCAGCGACGCGGCCATTGCGCCGGTCATCGTGAGCAAGAACAGAGCTTCGATGGTGAGCCGTCCGTGCCGGAGTTCACTCCATGCAGAGCGAGCGAGCGGCCCGCCGAGCAGAAATACAACCAGTAGCGTGCCCGCGAAGATGAGCCACTGCGTGACACTCCGAGCCACGGTTGGTACGTCGTCGTGAAGATTGAGTGCCAGCCCGAAGATCATCGACTGACCGACGACAAGCAGCGCAATACCGAGCCGAATTACGGTTCCGTCAAACTTACCGTTCAATTTTGCCGGAGAAGAGCAACACGCTTCTTCCGTGCACGATTGCTCGCCAAGCGAAAGGCACCCGAAGCAGCAGTAGGCAGCGCCCTTGCGGCCAGTGTGTCCGCTGCCGGTAATCGGCCCATCGCAATTGGCGCAGGTCAACATGGGAATCAGGGGTCAGGAGTCAGGAATCAGGAGTTATCTCAGAGAGGATGGAAAGAGGTTGAATGCGGTTCGCGCAGGAAACCTCCCACCTCATCGGGATTGTCCTGCTTTTCTTCTTGTAATGGGATGTTGGTAGGTCCGTTCGTTACTTCTTGTCGTCGGTGTCGGAATACGTCAGCGGCAGTTTCAGCAAGAGTTCCTGGCTCATCGGTTGGGTGCCGTTTGTCTTGCGGCCGCCTTCCTTCGTGCGGGCGGCTTTCACGACGTCGGCCGTAATGGCTGGCTTGGCATTGTCCGGATCGGCCTTGTTCGACCAGTTGTTGCGCACAAAGGTTAACACACCCGCGATCTCGTAATCCTTCAGCACGTTGCCCTGTTGCGGCATCACTGCGCCATTGAAGGTGCGATCCTTCACGGTAATCGGCCCGTTCAAACCATATAGCAGAATGCGCGACAACCGTGCGGCCGAAGCCTGATTACCCGCGACCCACTCTGAACCATCGAGCGGCGGAATGTTCTGTGCTGGCTGACCCTTGCCGTCTGGCCCGTGACAGGATGCACAGATCGTTTGGTATTTCTGTTCACCGATCCGCTTGAGTTCGTCCACGGTTTTTGGGTTGGGATCCGGCGCGGGTTTGGCTGGCGGAGCCACGTCCTTGAGGTCGGCGCGGTCGTAGACATCCGCACGGAAGTCGGCACTATAAGCACCGATGTAGTAACCGCCCCACGCCAGCAGCCCACCGCACACCACCGCGACCCAGAACGGCACCGGCTCGAAGCCGTCGCGCGGTTCGGCCTGTTCGCGCATCACCGCTTCGTGCAACCCCTGCACCGAGTCCGATCCACCGGCACCGGGTTCGTCGACGGCTTCATCTTCCACGCCCTCGGCGGTGAGCATCACCGGGTCGTTCATTTGAATCATGTGCGCGCGGTGCATGTCCGAGACGGAATCACCGCCGGTCGGGATCACGGGTGCATCAGTCTGAATTGGATCTGGCTTCGGTGCGTTCATTCTTTGGCCTCCGGCAGCGGCACTTCCGCTTTCCGCAATGCAAGAAGATAGGCGACGATCGCTTCGCCGTCGGCGTTCGGAATCACCTGGTACTCTTCTTCCGGTGTCGTGAGCCAGAAGTCGAGCAATCGCTTCTTCCCATCTGCTGTGCTCAGGTCGGGCTGGGTTGTGGGCTGGCCGGCAAGCACCTGTGCGCGAATCACATCGCCTCGCTCGCGAAGCATCGCGTCCCACTCACTTTCGCTTGGCCGCCAGCGGTAGCCCGGCTTCACGGTCCATTCCCGGCCGAGCGACAATGCCTTGTCACTGCGATTGCCCACCACTTTCTCGCGTGTGTAAAAGAAGGCGAACGACGGCATGATGCTCCACACATTCGCGGAGCGGGGATTGAACAGGTGCGTGTGGTGCCAGGGTTCCGACGGATTGCGCACACCGATATTGGCAAGATCAGGACCGGTGCGCATGGTGCCGAGCATCGTGGGGTTGTCGTAAATGTAATCGCGTGAAACCGTGCGCCGTTGACCCCAACTGCGTTTGATGTCCGCACCCGTTTTCTGTTCGCCGTTGGCGTCCCACCAGTTACCGAATCGTTCGCTGCGCACTTGTTGGCTATGGCAATACATGCAGCCGTTGTTCTGGTAGACCTTCTTCCCCGCAAGCGCCTGCCCCTGCAGCGGCCGCGGATACGGATCGTCACTTTCGGATTTCTGGTACGGTTGCTCGTCTCGTAGTTGCCAGTATGGGTAGAGAACCAATCCCAACCAGCTCGACGAGAACGTGAGCAGCGCACCGAGAAAGATGACCATTCCGCGATCCATGATGGATCCTCAAGAAAAATCAGCTACAGATAAAAGGCAGAAAACCCGCCGCAGATAAACGCGGAAAAACGCAGATCAGAAAACACAAATTGTCAGGATCAAGAGCTCCACATCATTCCCCTGCCCGACCATCTCAACACTTCAATCGAACTTCATGTTTTGGTCCTGCCTTTTATCAGCGCTTATCTGCGGCTAACTTTTCAATTCTCTCTACTTTGGCGGGTTCGACGAAGAACGTCGGGCCGCCGGCGCGTTGTTTCCCCCACCCAGCCAGGTTCATCACGAACGATGTGGCGAACGCCAGGTGCCCCACGGTGAGGAGCATGCCCGCGACCGAGCGCGTGAACAGGTGCGGCCGGAGGTATTCCACGATCTTGGCAAACGGCACGTCCGGGTTATTCATCATGCGGCCCTGCCACCAGCCGCCAATCGAGAGTGCTGCGAAGTATGTTGTAATGCCGATGGCCGCACACCAGAAGTGAACACGGATCAGCGTGCTGCTGGCCCATTCGCGGCCGGTGAGCCGCGGAATCATGTAGTAGAACAGGCCAAAGAAAATCATCGTCACGAAACCATAAGCGCCCAAGTGGGCGTGTGCCACTGTGTAGTGTGTGAAGTGCGTCACTTCGCTGAAATCCTTGAGCGCTTCAAACGATCCTTGCAAACTCACCAGCGTGTAGGCGATCGCACCGAAGACCGTGAACCGCAACGCCGGGCTATATCGCAGCCGATGGAAATGACCACGCATCGTCATGTGGTGATTGATCGCCACTGCCAGCACCGGAATAATCATCATCATGCTGCCGACGGTGCTGGCAGTCGCGAGCCACGCCGGGATTGGACCACCGATCAGGTGGTGCATCCCCGCCCACGAGTAAAAGAGCGCGAGCGACCAGAAGCCGATGATGCTCAGATAGTAACTGTGAATCGGCCGGCCGATGATCTTCGGGATGAGATAGTATGCCGTGCCCACGGCAACCGGGGTAAACCACAGACCGAGTGTGTTGTGTCCGAACCACCAGTTCACAATGGGTTGCACCACACCTGTGGCCGGGCTCCAGAAAATCATGAACTGCGCGACCAGATACATCCAGGGGAACCAGAAGATCGCCCCCATGATATACCACTGTGTGACGTAGACGTGCGGTTCGCGCCGACGGCGGAACACTGCGACCAACCACGCCACCACGATCCCCAGCGAGGCCACGAGGAACGGCGCGGCATACGGCGGCGCATCCAGCCACTCCACCGATTGCCCGTCGCCGAAGATAATGCCGAACACCGCGAAGAACGTGCCGATGTTCCACAACACACCTGCGAACTGCAACAGTCGCGGGTAGATCAGTTCTGCACGCGACAGCCGGCACATGAGCCAGAGCGCCGCGGCAATGGTTCCCATCGACGCCCAACCGATCGCAACGGCTTGCAGGTGCGCCATCCGCACGCGGCCAAACGTGAGTTCCGGACTGCCGGTGAGGAAATACGGACTGTGGAGTTTGATGCTCGCGATGATGGCAAGCATTGAGCCGATCAACAGCCAGCAGAGCGCGCTGGTCGCGAAGAACAACACGGGTCCGCGGCAGGATGCGTCGATGGCGGCGCGTTCCGCGGCGGATCGGGCGCGGTCGTGAGGGGAAAGCTGCGGTGCGGCAAGAACTGGCATGATGGTGAATCGTGTGCAGCGTGGTTGAAGGGCAATCAGTTATCGTCCCGGATAATGAGCGACTGGGTCGCTGTGCTCAGCACTCCTTCGAGAGCGCGATCGATGGCGTCCTGCGGGCCGACTCCAGCCATCGCGGCAGGGTTCATGCCCGGAAACGCATCGGTTGGTTCGCCGATCGGCTCATCGGGGCCAAAGATCGACTTCGACCCCTGATCGAAGTTGTCGAACTGCCCGTTGCGGAACGCCCACCCCAGTGCGAGCACGGCCGCGCCGCCAAAGAGCACAATCGAGCCAATCACGGTGGCAAAAAGGGCGATATCAACGGCGGTCATGGACTTTTCCACTTCGGGCATGGCCACAATAGGGCATAAAACAAACTGAGAGAAGAACCACGGATCACACAGAAGACACGGATCTGACAGAATGAAATTCTCTGTTGTTTTTGATCTGTGTTATCCGCGTTTATCTGCGGCGCTGTTCGTTGCTTTCTCATTTCTTGGGCGGAGCGGCTTCCACGGACGGTTCTGGCGTCGGGAACGGCAGTTTATCGTTTGGTCCCTTCAGCGTGCCGAGTAACTTCCCGTGGGCTTCATCGCGCGACATCTTCGCCCCGACGCCGTTGAGTGCGGCTTCGTTCCGTGCCTTGGTTTCCGCCAGTAGTGTTGCGGCATCGGGCTTCGGTTCGCTCTTCGTCTCGGCACTTTCCGGCTTCGGTGTCTCCAGCGGGTTCTCCTTGTGAGCCGCAAGCCACATCAGAAACAAGAAGACGAACAACACGCCCAGCGCTGCACCCGCCGTGATGAACGGAAAGCGAGACTGAGCAGAATTCGAGCTTTCGGTTGCTGGGTCGGTCATGTTCGTCTTTCGTCTCTGTCCTCTGTCTTCTGTCTTCTATCTTCTGTTCTCTGATCCGTTTCATCTGCGTTATCTGCGGCTCATCTTGTTGTTTGGATTTACATCAGGGCGTTTCGTTCTCATATCTAATCGTCTCGTTCAGTCGGGCGTCGCGAATCGGTATGAGCGGTAACTTGAGGAAGCCCCATCCGGTGGCCGCGAGCAGGATACCAAACATGAACACTGGCGCGGCGATGTCGAGCCAGTGGAGATGGACGGTGTCCTGATGGAGAACCGGCATGATCTGCCAGTAGAGATCATACGCGTGCATGATGAGAATCCATGCACTCACCAGCGCGAGCCAGAAGGGGCTTCGCTTGTGTGCTCGCGGCAGCAGCATGAAGAACGGTACGACGAAGTACAAGACCGGCAGAAGGACACTTAGGGTGTACCAGCTTCCATTACGGCGCAGCAGATAGAACTGCGTCTCTTCTGGAACGTTGCCATACCAGATCAGGAAGTATTGCGCGAAACCGATATACGCCCAGAAGATCGTGAAGCCGAACATAAGCTTTGCGGCGTCGTGCAGATGTTCCATTGTGATCGTGTTTCGCAGATACCCCAGCGTGCGCAGTGTGAGCACGAGCAGAACACACGTCGAGAGCGACCCGCGAATGCCGCCTACCCAGAAATAAACGCCAAAGATCGTGCTGAACCACGAGTATTGCAGGCTCATAAGGAAATCAAACGCGAAGAATGTGCTCGTCAGTCCGAGCAGTACGATCCCGGATGGCGCCCACCACTGCATTCTGCGTGTAAGAACAGCTCCTCCCGCCGAGTCTTGCCGCACCGACCAGTTCCGCATTGCCACGGAATAGGCGATCCACACGCCAAAATAGAGCGCCAACCGCGCGAGCAAAAACGCCGTGCTGAAGTAAATGTGTTTCACGTGCCAGAGATGCCGGAGGTGTGCTTCACTCGGTTCTGGGCCGTGAATAAAGTCGTACCACGCGTACAGGTTGCCCGTAAAGATGCCGATCAACACCGGCAGAAACAGCACCGTGAGCGGCAAAATCGCGCGGTTCATGTTCTCGAACACACGCCGCAATCCTACCGACCAGCCAGCATCGGCAACATGGTGAATCAGCACCCAGAAGAGCGCGCCAAGTGCGATGTCGAGCGCGAAAACATAGCCAAACAGATACGAGAAGAAGAACTGCTTTGCGTCGGTGAGGACGCCGACGACGAGTAGCAATCCGGTGGCAATCAGTAACGCGAATAGAATGCGAACGCCGCTCGTGACCGCGTCGTTCGGCACCGGCGCAACGCTATCCGGCAACCCTTGCGGGTACGTCAGCGATGGACCGCCGGTGTCGTCTGTGGCACTCGCCGTACTCATCGACTCCTCAATGCGACTTTACTTCTTATCAATAACTGGATTCCCATACGCGAATTGCAATTCGCGTATGTAGGCCACGATGGCCCAGCGATCTAATACATCGCGAATCTGATGTCCGTAACCCGGCATCTGCCGGACGCCATTCGTCACCGTGTTGAATAACTGGCCATCGGGTTGCGATTGAATCGCCGGAGTGAGCATGTTCGCGGGCGGTACACTCAGGCCATATGCTCCCACGATGCCGTAAGCCACATCGCCGCTCCCCCCTCGGCCGCTTTCACCGTGACAGACGGCACAGTGGCGGTTGAATTGCGTCTGGCCGCGTTTGAAGAGCGGCTCCCATCCGCCCGCCCGTTCCACGGCCGCCGGAGGAATGTGGTTCACGTAGTAACCCTCGCCTGCAAGTTTTCCCTTCTCCCATTTTGGGCCTGCCGGCACTTCCACGCCGTCCTTGTTTTCCTTTGCGCTCGCGTTGGCGATGCCGAAGTAGTACCGCTTGTCGGCCTTGAGGAAATCTGGATTGGGAGTGTGGTGTGTACCGGCGTCGGCGGCGTAGTCGGTGCCGTCGAAGGGAACAGTGTTCTCCGGCGGTAAGCGGCTGCTGCGGCCATCCGCGAAGTATTTGCTTTGTCCCTGGCTCGTGTACTTCGCCTGATACTTCATATCGAGGAAGAAGTGCCAGGGCCGTTCGTCGCTGGTTCGTCCACGAAAGCCGAGAAGCACCACTGCCGCCGTGAAGATACCGAACAGAGCCGTGAGCATGTACAGGTACGACATCACCCGTCCGCGCTTGCCGATCCATGCCGCGATGACGGTCACGATGAGCAAGAGCGCCGTGGTGCCGAGGATGGCCAGCACCACCGTGTTCATCAGCAGGTTTGTGTCAATGTCGTACATGCCAACTCTCTTCTCGCGAACCGCCCGCAAGGGCGGCGGGTGATGGCGAGTCGGAAACGTCAGCGACGGGCCGCATGTACCCGCCGCCCTTGCGGGCGGGGTTCGCCCCTACGCCTCCACCACCGCCACATGCTTACCGCCGAGCGACTCCATGAATGCTCGCGCGTCGTCGGGGTTGAATTTCGCGTCGCAAGCTTCGATCGTCAGGAAGAACCCGCCCTGCGTGGAGCGATGGAACGTCGGGTGGCTATCGAGCGGGTGGAAGAACCGCGGCAAGCCGCACAGCCCAAGGAGGCTGAAGAGCGTGAAGAAGCCCGCGAACAGCACCGTCATTTCAAAGAAGATCGGCGTGAACGCTTCCCAGGAGCGATATTCCTTCCCGCCCACGATGGTCGGGTAATAGTAGGCCATCAGGTAAAATTGCAGCGTCGCTGCACCCGCGAGGCCAGTGAGCGCTCCTGCGAGCGTGAAAAGCGGCAACCGGCTGCGTGTGCGGCCGATGGCTTCCTTCATGCCGTGAACGTAAAACGGTGTCCACGCATCCACATGCTTGTAACCCGCCGCGATGGCCTTCTTCGCAGCTTCGAGCAGGTCGCTTCCGTTAGCAAACTCCGCCACGGCGCCCCACGGCTTGCCGGTGCCGCCAGGATTGGGAATGAAAGCCGGTACCGGTTCTGCAGCCGGCGGCACGTCTCTTTGTGGTGGGGTGGGTAGCCCGTAGCTCGCGGCCAGCGCGTGGTCCGCAGTCGGATACTGGCCGTCCTCTCCCCTGAGGTACTGACCGTTCACGTGAAACTCATCAGGCGGGATCGGCGCACCGGCGGCCTCTTCCCCCAGGTGAAAGTGGAGTGGATTCGCCATCGGCAAAACACCCTTCACTTCCGCAATGGCCACCATCGGGAGCATGCGGATGAAGAGCAGCGTGAGCGTGAAGAACAGACCGAAGTCGCCAATCATCTGGAGCCAGTCCACCCATGTGGGATAGAACTGCCCCCACGAACTGGGCAGGAAATCATGATGCAGTGACTGCACGATGATGACGAACCGCTCGTACCACATCCCGACATTCACGAACGTGACGATGATGAGCACGAACCACGGCGTTTGTCGGCACCACTTGAACCAGAATACTTGCGGAATGAAGAGATTGCACGACATCATCACCCAGTAAGCCCAGGCATAGTCGCCGGTAAGCGCGCGATCAGCAAACGTTTGCGCCTCGTATGGATTGCCGGAAAACCACGCGATAAACAGCTCCATACAGTACGCATAACCAACGAGCGAACCGGTCGCGAGAATGAACTTACACATCACGTCGATGTGTTTGATCGTCACCACATTATCGAGCTTGTACACTGCCCGCGCCGGGATCATACATTGCAGCACCATTGCGAAGCCGCCAAAGATGGCTCCCGCGACGAAGTATGGTGGGAAGATCGTCGTGTGCCAGCCGGGAATGATTGATGTGGCGAAGTCGAAACTCACCACCGAGTGGACGCTGAGCACCAGCGGCGTACTCAACCCCGCAAGCATCAGATACGCGACTTCGTAATGCCGCCAGTTCCGGGTACTGCCACGCCAGCCCAGTGACAAAAAGCCGAAAATCAATTGCCGGCCGCGGCTCTTCGCCCGGTCGCGGAGCGTGCCGAGATCGGGGATAAGCCCGATGTACCAGAAGATAAGCGAGATTGTGAAATACGTTGAGACAGCAAACAAATCCCACAGTAGCGCGGAGCGAAAATTCTGGAAGATATGGTTCGCGTTCGGCAGTGGGAACATGAACCACGCATACCAGAATCGACCGACGTGAATGCCGGGATAGATACCGGCACAGATCACGGCGAAGATTGTCATCGCTTCACTGAAGCGGTTGATACTCGTTCGCCACTTTTGCCGGAAGAGAAACAGAATGGCGCTGATGAGCGTCCCGGCGTGTCCGATACCAATCCAGAACACGAAGTTGGTGATGTCGAACGCCCACGCCACCGGGATATTACTTCCCCAC